>Ga0066639_10000139_pt1 | contig 58339 bp, 65 predicted proteins | sample CryGeyCG2114_010_2_FD_59504 | JGI IMG/M metagenome (GOLD analysis project Ga0066639, IMG submission 59504) | Groundwater microbial communities from aquifer - Crystal Geyser CG10_big_fil_rev_8/21/14_0.10 | ecosystem: Environmental > Aquatic > Deep subsurface > Groundwater | place: USA: Utah...
ATTTTTACATTTTCCCAAAACTCATCTATTAAGCTACAAGTTTTTTGAAATTCTACTTGAAATTGACTCTCACAAAGTGGCTGGTCTTTTAAATCGTTCATTATTGTTTTCCCTTAACTTCCAAAAATTTTTTCATTCATTGAAGAAACTACTTTTATTGAATGTGACTCGGATAAGTGAGCATATCTTTTTACCATAGATAAGGTCTTATGTCCTAAAATTTCTGCTATTTCACCTAAAGTAGCTTTATTCATTGCAAGATAACTTGCCGCAGTATGCCTTAAATCATGAAAAACAAAATTTTTTATATTTGCTTTTTTTAGAGCACCTCCCCAAGCCCCTCTTATTTCAATGGATTTATTAGGCTTCTTCCCTGAAAAGACTAAAAAAGCATCGAGTTTTCTAGATTTAAATATTTCTTCTAAAAGAGCCTTAGCTAGACCCACAAGAGGTACAACTCTTCTTTCTGAATTTTTAGTCTCATGTAAAATAATACGGTTAGAGTTAAAGTCTATGTTTTCCCATTTAAGACCTAAAATTTCTGATTTACGCATACCAGTACTAATTCCTAAAATTACAATTGCATAAAGATAAGGATTTTTGCTTTCTTTACATGCTTCTAATAGCCTAACTCTTTCATCTTCATCTAAAAACCTAACCCTTCCTCGAGATTCTTTAGGTCTGGTCACTTTTCTCATTGGTGAGTCATTTAGCCATCCCCATTCTCGTACAGCCACTGTAAAGACATGAGAAAGAACTGCCATATATCGAACCGTAGTACTATTTGATCTTTTTTTTCCGCGTACTGTTATTCCTGAAAGCAGCAAATCTCTTTTTTCCGCAATCATTGCCGGAGTGATATCAGCTAGCAGATAGCTACCTAATTGATTTTTCCACCATAGAATTTGCGCTTTTTGCTTGTTATAGCTTTTAGGCTTTAGCGGTAAAACATCTCGAAGATATCTATCTAATAATTCCGAAAAAGTATGCTTTTTGGACTCAATTGTTTTAAAATATCTCCCCTCTTTTATAGCCGCTTCTGTAAGTTGCACCCATTCTTTAGCTTTTGATTTATTAGGGAAGGTTGCTGAAAGTTGGGGATGCCCCTTCAGTCTGATTTTAGCTCTATATGTTACTTTTCCCAAGGAAGTTATTCTTTTTTCTATATTTGCCATTTAAGAACTCACAATAAAAGAAAGTAACATACAAAACATAGCTAAAATTAGCAACAAGGGATTAATAATCCTAAGAAGATTTACCGATAAGTGTCTCATTATAAAAGACATAATTATATACCCTCCCAATGAAAGGGACATCTATGGGGCGTAAACTCCTATTTTAAAAAAAATGTTTTACCAAAAAGTTCTACGATAGTATTTTAAAGCTCCTATTAATTAATTTAAAAGGAGTTTTGCTTATGACAGCCGTAGATAACACATATCTTACAGTTAAAGAGTTTACAGAGAAATTTAGCTTTCCAACAAAGACTTCAATCAGGTGGTACATTTTTTACAACAAAAAGAATTTTGCCACGAAGTGTACCAGAAGGATTGGTAGGAAAATTTTAATTTCTCTTGGAGACTACCTATCTTGGATTGAAGAAGAAGGTAAAATCAATGGCTAAGCTTTTCGGCCTATCAATAATTTTTATAGCTAACTCAACTTGGCAGGCTCTTCAATTAAAAGGGCCTTACCAAGACTTTAATAAAATTAAAACAAGAATATTTAGCGCCCCTACTAGGGCTCTTTTCAAGTTACTAAAAGAGGAGTTTCAACAATGACAACAAGAGAAGTATTAAACGGCATGCTAAAGGAGCTTGTCGCTCTTAATGAAGAAAGGCTCAAAAAAGCCTACGGGCCTAGCGGAACTATAAATAATAAAGAAAGCCTGACTAATGCCAGGCTTACGAAACAAAAAGATTGATAAAATCAAATATATCAAAAAACGATTAATCAGCACTCATAAAAGTGCTGAAGAATAATAAAGGCACCTAGTTAGGTGCCGTAAATCTATAGGAAAGATTATATGAAGCATAGTAATACAAATGATTTAAATAATCATGATGAAAGTTTAAAAAGGCTAGCAAAAGAAAGATCAGAACAGTTTAAAAAAGAAGCTTTATCAATTGAAGATCAAGTTATAGAAGAATTTAACAAAAAATATGCAGTTGTACATAGCTCGTCTACCTATATCCTAATTGAAAAGAAAAATAAGGTCATTTTTGATAAAAAGAATTCTCTAGAAGTATTGCATTCTAATGACTTTTTTATTCCTAGCGGAGACTCTAAAAAACCAATAAAAAAATTCCCTTTTTGGATGAATCATCCTAATAGAAGAACATATAAAGAAGGCATTGTCTTTGACCCTACTAGACAGGGTCACTATGGCAACCAATACAATCTCTTTAAAGGGCATACAGTTCTCCCTAAACAAGGTAATTGCAATCTGTATTGGGAGCATGTTTATTGTAATATCTGCAATGGCAATGATGCACATTACAATTATGTCAGAAAATGGATGGCTTCAATCATTCAAAAGCCTAAAGTGCTAGGAACCGCCTTGGTATTACGAGGCAAGCAAGGCACAGGAAAAAATGTTTTTGTTGAACACTTTGGAAAACTATTTGGCCAGCACTTTCTTACTCTGACTAGCCTTGATCAAGTATGTGGAAAATTCAATGCTCATCTCCAATATGCATATTTAATTTTTGCAAACGAAGCCTTGTGGGATGGATCAAAAAAAGAGGTAGGAGCACTTAAGGCTCTGATTACTGACCCTACAATTTTTATAGAAGCTAAAGGTAAAGATGGCTTTCAGATTGATAATTATCGTCATTTAATTATTTGCAGCAACGAAGATTCAGCCGTTCCAATAGACTGGGATGACAGAAGGTTTTTTTGCTTGAACGTATCTTCTGAACATAAAGAAGATGGAGCTTATTTCGGAAAAGTTGTTTATCAACTAAAACAAGGAGGCTATGAAGCCTTATTATATGATTTGCAAAATGAAGACTTATCTAATTTTGACCCAAGGGACATGCCATTAAATGATTCTGGCTTTGACATGAAAAAGAAAAGCGGTTCTTCGGCTGATATCTTCGTTTTTGAGATGTTAAAGCATGGAGCACAAAATTTTATTTTAGATGAAAGCGTCTGGAAGTTTGAGAGTGAGATTAGAACAAAGGAAATACAAAAAAACTACCGGGATTTTTGCGATGAAGAAGGTTTAAAAAGAGAAGATAAAAGTGTACTTGGGAAAAGTATTAAAAAGTTTATTCCAAGCGTTTATTCAAAAAAAGGAACTACTAGAGCTGACAGAGGGAATCGCTATTACTTCCCCTCTTTAGATAAATGCCGAAAAGAATTTGAAATTGCAACAAAAAGCACTTCAAAAGTTTGGGAGGAAGATGTCTAGGAAGATAGCTCTTTGTGACTATGTAATTTTTATTTATAACTCATTGATTATTAATAAAGTGTCTAAGTGTCAAAGGTGTCTTCCCAAAAAAGTTTCTTTAAAAAATTTCTTATTTTCTTGGTAAAAAATTTTTAATGTGCTTTTTATAAGCATCCACCATAGACACATGGACACTTTATTGAATATTAACAGCTTATACTAAAGAACACCATTGACAACCTTCTATGACAATACTAGACATATTACGTAATAAAGGAATCGAAGCTAACAAAGTTTCTAACTCAAAAGGAGGTGAATATCACTCTCCATGCCCAGGATGTGGAGGAAATGATAGATTTATTGTATGGGTTGACCAAAACCGATACTACTGTCGTCAATGTAGGAAATCTGGAGATCTAATTCAGTTTTATAGAGACTTTGAAGGGGTTAGTTTTAAAGAAGCTAAATCAAAAGCTAGTAAACTCCCAAATAAGCAAGACAACAGAAAAAGCTCTTCTAGCATATCCTTATCCCCTATTGAGCCTTCTGTCCAATGGATAAGCCAAGCTGATAAACTGATTGTAGAAGCTCATAATAGCCTTCTTGTTTCAGATAAATGCATTGAGACTCTTTTAAAAAGAGGCCTTTCTCTTGATTCTATTAAAAAATATTCTTTAGGTTGGGTGGAAAAAGACTTATGGATTTCCCCTCAAGAATGGGGCTTAAAAAAAGAAGGGAAGCTTTGGATACCTAGAGGTCATTTAATTCCAACATTTTTCAATTTTCTACCTTTAAAACTAAAGATTAGAACCGACACTAATCAGCCTGATAAGAAATTAGCAAAATATGTCGAAGTTCCTGGTAGCTATCAAAAACTATCTATTTATGGAGATATGCATCGACCTGTAGTTTTGTTAGAATCAGAATTTGATGCAATGCTGCTTCAACAATTTGCTTCCGATTTTTGCTCTTGCATTGCATTAGGAGGAGCTTCTAAAAAGCCAGATAAGAATCTTTTTATGGAATTACAAAAATGCCCCCTCATTCTTTATTCTTTAGATTATGATCAAGCAGGTGTTAATGCCTTTCAATGGTGGTATAAAAATTTTCAAAACTTAAAAGTATGGATGCCTCCAGAAGAAAAAAGTCCTGGAGATGCGTTTAAATTAGGAACTAATCTAAGAAACTGGGTTTATTTAGGGATAAACAGGAAATAAATCTCTTAATTATTCAAACTTTTTAATAAATCTACAATTTTAGATGTTACTTTAGTCTCTTGAAAACTGCCAACATATAGAAATAAATTATTTTTTAAATCAGAAGTATTTAAATATTTTTTAAACATGGATTTCATAACAGGTCCGCCAAGATTTAAAAGTGTTTCTATTCGTTCTGTAGAATGACTTCTATTACAAATGCTTTCATAAATGCAAAACTTAATTGATTGCTTTATCGCTCTAATATCGTAGATAAATTTTGGGTTTATTTTTATGCAAAACTTGAGAAAGTTTTCCTCTCTTTTAGTTTTATATTCAATTTCTAAAAAAGGATCTATAGCCCCTAATGGATAAGGAGAATCACCATTCCATTTTTTATAAGAAATTAAGTCTTTTAAAATATCATACCATTTTAACTTTTGCATTAATTTCATAATGCTGTTAGGGCCTCCATATGGTTGAAAAAATCTTTGCGGATGTTTTGTTCTTGAGGCAATGGCTATAATTAAGTTTTGCAATTCATAAAAATCTTCATTTTCATATTCACTTTGTTTTTCTAATTTATATGTAAGGCCTTTAATTACCTTATTAGCAGTGGTATGAAAGTCTTTTTCTTTCATGAAAATTAATTCTAAAGGAGAGACTGCAACGCTTGGTTTAAATTGAAGTGGGTTATGTTGTCCCATTATAAAAAAGCTAATAGAATCAACACTAAACCCATTTTCAATTAGTAAGATTGCTGCATTATAATCTTTTTTTATAACTGCATAATGTAAAGGGGAGCATTTATATTCATTATTTCCATATTTTAATAAAATTTCAGATAATGATTCGTTATTTTGATTTTTTTCAGTTAAAGCACTTTTACTTTCTAGTATTGAAACATTAGATGAGGAACTTGTCCCTACAGCACACAAAACTGGAAGATTTTTATTAAAAGCGATATTTTCTTGTTTTTGCATTTTCTTAAGCAAGGTGTCTAACTCCCATTTTCTTTGTAAAGCTCGTACTTGTGGAATGGCTTGATTTATACGCATTGCTGCCATTAAAGCGTGTCCAGCAGACTCAAGATAGTTGCCTTCTTTAAATTCATTAAGCGAACTGTAGCTGCCTAAGATGACTTGGCAAGCAAGTGAAAGAACTTGATATTCTAAAGATCCATGGGTCATAGTCAATAAATAGAAAATGTTATTAGCTAGTTGAAGTGTTTCTTGAATTGCTTTGTCTTTATTTCCATCAACAACCGCTTGATAAAGATGATATCCATTTAAAGTTAAGTCATGTCCTGTAGTAATTAACATTCCAAGCGGATGAAAAAGAATTGTTCCTGCAATTGAAGAAATTGCTAAGGTTGTATTTAGAAAAGATTTGCCAATGTTGTAGGTATCTCCTTTCTTAATTGCAGATAATAGCTCTACTCCACAAGTAAGTGTTCTAGCTGCACTTGTTCCAATTGCTAAAGTTTTTCCAAAGGGTTTATATAGACTAATAAATGGAAGAGCTACTAAAACAACTCGTTGAGCTTGAAAAGCAAAGCTACTATTAGCTTCTAGCTCAGGAAGATCTTTTTTATAATTCCTATGAAAATATTCAGGCGCTTTTAAATTTAAATTAGAAGTCATTTTTTATTTACTATTAATTTCAGTTTTTAACATAGATATTATAAACGAAATTAAAAGAAATTCAAGATAATTGATTTTTTAATACTTTAAAATATATTATCTAATAATATTAAATTATTTACTTTTAGGTATTATTTATGAAAGAAATTTCTAAAGGAGAATCAATGCAGATTCCTCAACTTAGCTTTAAAATAAAAGATGGGCACTTAACTGAAACCTCTATCAATGGCAAAAAGTTTGACTTGCAAAGCTGCCCTGAAGAAAAAGCTATATTTATTGATGCGCTTTGCAAAATGACTAACATAAATGATTCTTCATTAGCTTTTCTCGCTATTCTTAGAACTAGGCTAGCATTGAGCCAAACTGACGAGGAAGAAGCATATAAATTTCTTTTGAATGCTCTTAGAGAATTTAAGCCAAAAGATCAGGTGGAATTTTCTTTAATACAACAGTTTCTAATCCTACATGATCAAGGCCTAAATAGATTAAATAAAGCAAATTGTTCTAATAGTGTCGATATTTCAAATTCTCAAGTTAATATGGCAACTAAACTTCTCAGGTTGTCACAAGAGACACTTACAACATTAATGAAGTACCGAAACAAAGGACAACAGCAAGTGTTTGTTACTCATGTAAACGATGGAGGAAAAGCTATTGTTGGCAATATTAATGGAGCTAGGGATGGTAATAAAAAATAAGGAAATACCCCTTGTCCTCTGCAATGCAAAATCAAAAAGAACAGGCAAACTTTGCAGGCAGCCAGCTATGAAAAATAGAAAATGCCGGCTCCATGGAGGCAAGAGTACTGGAGCTAAAACACATAAAGGTAAATTAAACCAAAAAAGAGCTGTAACAAAACATGGTTTTTATTCTAAAGAAGCTATTCTAGAGCGAAAAAAAACTAAAGAATATATCAGAAAAGGAAAAAAGTTACTCTTGAACTGCTAAGATTTTTTTACTAGCTAAAGCCTTGCTTCCGTAGTTAATTATCAAGTAAATAATTTAATTTATTTTTTGTTTTTAAAAAATTTAATTAATCTGTATTAATATCCATTCCTTATTAACTTTTAACCAAAAGAGGTAAAATATGGCAGCAGTAAATAATCCAGCCCAGGCTAATGTTGAATTTGACTGGGATAATGCTCCTGAAATAAATGCACATGCTGAAGTAGTTGACTTTGTAAGGCGCGTAGAAACTGTAGCTAAAGATGCTGTATCATCTGCTGTTTCTACAACTAAAGCCGTAGCCGAACACTCCGCTCATGTGGCAGCTGATGCAACCTCTCCACAAGCAGTTGCTTCAGCAGCAAAAGTTGGAACTGATGCTATTTTGGGATTTGTAGCGCAAGTAGTTGAAGATGGAACTCATCAACAAATTACGAGAGCAGCTAATGCAACTGTTAATGTCATTCAAGATATTAGTGAAATTGAGAGAGCGGTTAACCAAGGTATGGAGCAAAGAGGAAATGCATTAGAAAACAATTAAAACAATCTAAAGTCCCTCTTTTCTAGGAGGGACTAAATAAATATCTTCCAAAGATAGTCATGAATACAAATCTAATCTTTAGACACCCAAGAGTGAATAAGTTATCACAATTAGATTCTAATTCAGAATATTCTCTTCTAAGATTTGCCAAATCCTCTGCAACTTCTTCTCGAATTAGTGAAGCGCCATCTAAAGTTAGCAACTCAGTAACTTTTTTTTCTAAAGTGCCCAAGTAAGTGAAATCATCACAACCTCTAACTTCAACATACCTTGAGCCTAAAATTGACATCTTTATAGAAGCATTTCTTGTAATGGACAAAAAATCTTCAAATGTTTGTATACACTTCATGAGGGTAGAAACTTTTGTGTGTATCCTTTCTTCAAAAACCCTACATACCATTGATGAGGGATGAAAAGGCCCATCAACATGATCCGTGGGATGATCGGTAATTTCCACATAAGCAGTATCTGGAATTGGGCCATTGGGGTGTCCAGAAATACCATGATAAGCTTTTACTGGATTTACATGCTCGCGGTCAGTATTTAACCATTCCTCTTCATCAACACCTCTTCCATCAGACAAAAAGAACCTTTTAACACTTAAATATTTGTTGACACAGTGGTCAAAAACACCATCACCAATAAATTCTATATTTTCACTTTCGAATAATTGGCTTGTAAACTCTTTAAAATACTTATTTGCAAAATATCCATTATGTTTAAAGGATTCCCCATAAATCCTTTTAATTTCCCTCCCTAATGACCTTCCAGTTTCCCTAATTTCTTCTGTCCAAGGAAGATCTCTTCTTCTCATGATTAGTTCTTTTACTTTATTTGCAAGCTCATGTTCCTGCAAAGATCCTGAATACCCCTGAGCTGTAACATAAGGGCTCCTAAGTATCCAACCTTTATGACCCTCTGCTTTTTCTGCTATTGTCAAAACATCGTCAAATGTTCTTGCATTGAATAATGCAACTTTAATATCTATTCCCATATCATCTCCTATAATAAGCCAATATCTTCTGGAGGATTTTCCTTATGATATTTCTCTGAATATGTAAAACTACTAGAAGCTGTGTGTGAAGTAATCCCCCTCTCTTTACCAAATAACATGCCTATGTAAGTAGGGTCTAAATGAATGTCCATCATCTCAAGTTTAGGAAATGTCCAAGTTATACAACTATCTACCTTCTCTTTCCTTTTTTTATTGACTCCTGCATACTTTCCCCATGTATGTAGTAAAGGTATTTCTACTTCTCTACGTGCCTCTTTATAAACCCGATCTAACATTTCTAAAACTTTATGCCTTGGCCTTTTCCATACTTGGGATTTTTCAACTGGCTCTAAACCTCTATTAAAAAAATCTTCAATTAAAACCACGCTATTCCCTGGAGCACATGTTGAATTATTATTTTTACCTGTAGCAGGAACATTAAAATGGCAAATTAATAGAAAAGGTTGTCCCTTTCTTAGATTAATATCCATCCTTGTTTCAATTCTGTCTTTATTTATATACATATAAGACATAGTTCTGTCTTCATGAGCAATTCCTTCAATGACAATTTCAGCATGTTGTCCCTCATACTTTAGAATTGCTGGGCACACTTGCCCTGCTGCATAGGCTGTTGTTTGTCTACATCCTCCTGGGCGTTTTTCTCCGCCTACTCTAATTAAAGTCACCGCCCAACTATGTTTAGTAACTTTAATTCTCTCATCCATTTGGCTAAGAGAAAATTCAGATTCTTTAGGTTCCATAATTGCTTTGATAAATTTAGCTCCCTGGGAATTAAGCAATTGTATTTTTCGTATAACAAAACTATCTATAGCTTCAAGTTGTTCCTCACGAGACATATCTCCCATAGCATAAAGAAATTGCTTTGTACTTTTACTACATCTGCTAGAGCCTGCAAATTGAGTTCGCTTACTATATTCTTTTAGTGATGAGGGAACTTTTATTCTCTTAAGCGGGTATTTTACCATAAGGTTACTGCGAATCTCTTTGAGAACTCCATGTTCATGATCTGCATCAAATATCCACCACCGTAGTGTTTCTTCTTCTGCAACAAGACCAAGTATTTTATTATTACCAAGATCCCATCTTTTTACGACTTCATAGAACGAAGGAGCTCCATTTTTTTGTAAATAAACACATTGAGATGAACGTTCTTCTATAATTCGTAGAGCTTCTTCTTCCTGTCTCTCTGGAGCATTTTCTTCAAGATTCCCCTGATATCCTCTATTACTTTGCTCATCTATTACACCAAATTTTATTAAATTATTTCTGAATGCGATTACAATTTTTTTCCCTTCAATGGTCCACTTTTGAACCCTAAAGATATTTTCTTCCTGAATTTCTTCTCTAACATCATATGAAATTTCTAATCGGATCAGCTTAACACCTAAGCTTACTGGAGTTCCATCATCGGAAACAACAGGATGTATAACAAAAGATGAAGCAAGATAGGGGGAATGTTTTTTTTCATAATGTTCTACAGCAATAGCGGTAGCAAGAGAAGATAAAGCACCTACACCAGATGTATAACAAAGTGGGACTCCTACCATGGGTGCAAAAGGAGTAAGGAGAAATCCTCCCAGCATACCATAAATAGATGCAATTACGGTATTCTCGGAATGGCGTGATACTGATCGTGATTTTTTATTTTGATGAATTAGTGGGTTCTCCCGATGATTCTTTATAAAAACTTTATCTTCTATCAGAGCACTCTTACATTTTGTAAGATTCGTAATGCGAAGAAATTTTGCTTTCTTAAAAATCCATATTTTAAATTGGGTCACTCCAATGTTAATAATTGTTTTTAACTCGAGCCTTGTACTTTCATGAAATAATAAACATGTCGGCCCCTGATCTGTAATCACTACTTCTGGAGCGATTTTTATCCAACTCACTGCTGGGCTACTTCTAGTTAATTTCATAATAGCATCACCAACAAGCTCTTCCATAGGGTCTTCCGGTGGAAATATTGGCCCCTGATCTGTAATCCTTACTTTTACTTGAAAAAGTTCTTTCCAAATCAACAATCTAATAGGAACTTCAGTAAATTGACTAGACATTCTATCAAATACATGACAAACGCTGCCTTCATCCCGTCTGATAATAGATACAACTCTTGTTTCATTATCAACAACCCACTGATAAGTGATGTCATCATGATTTACAGCAGGCGGTATAAAATACCTTGGCGTTATTTGAGGAGCCATAAGGATTATATTTTATTTTTAGTTTTAAAAGTCTGCGATTTTAAGGTAGAAGGAATTTAAGTAAAAATAAAATATTAACAATAACTAATTTAAATAATTATTTATCAAATTACATTTCCGAAAAACAATCTTCATACACGAAAAAGAGAAGTAGCTTTCTGTTTAGAAGAAATTATAACTGATTTTAGTTGTGAAGTGTCCCGTAAGTGCCCTTTAATAAGGCTTCTTAGTTGGGGTTAATTCAAGCAAAATAACTTAAAATATTGATATTTAGAGTGCTCGGGAAAGGACTCGAACCTTCACGCCCAAAATGAGCAAGGGATTTTAAGTCCCTAGTGTCTACCAATTCCACCACCCGAGCAGAAAAAGATGTATTAAGTTAATCCTTTTCTAATTAAGAGTCAAATCAAATTAAGAAGGTTCTTCGTTTGGCTTTTCCTCTGATACATTTACCTCTTCTAGCGTAGGAGTTTTAACAATCTCTTCGACAGGAGTGGAAGCATCTTCAGGAATAACTGGTTCTTCTACATCTCTAGCTAAAACATCTTCTTGTGTAGGCTCTTGCTTGGCTCTACTTAATTTCTCTTTAATCAGTGTTGGTGGTGGCGGGAAAAGCCTTGTAAACATTGATGGCTGAGAAGTTTGATTTTTTATTCCTTCAGAAGAAGTTGGCTCAGATTCTTTTTCTTGCTTTTCTTCAGTAGCATCAGACTCTTGTTTTTCTTCTTTAACTTGCTTTCTTTCAGAAGACATCTTTCTTCTTCTAGATCTGCGTTTTTTTCTGTCAGAAGACTTTTCTGATTGTTCCTCAGAAGCTTCTTCTTTTTTAGATCCGTTAATTTTAATAGACTTTTCAGAGCTTACATTTTTAAGAACCATACGTGTTTCTTTAAGCTCTAAAACTTCATAATCACTTACTGGCAAAAGAAAAGATTTTGGCCTTTCTAAAGAACGAAAAAACAATGCATTACCAAAAGAAATTACTTCTACTGCATCAACAAAATAATCTTCGCCGTCACCTTTAGATGACCGTATAACTAATTTACAACCTTCTCTAGGTGTGATTACTGTTTCAATAATTGGTTCACGTGTAAAATTCAAAGAGCACCTACCTTTTTAATTTTCATTTGATGCCATATATTCAACTAAATCAACACATCTTTGCGAATAACCCATTTCATTATCGTACCATGCAACAAGCTTAAAAAATTGATCATTCAAAGCAATACCTGCATGCTTATCAAAAATGGAAGAGCGAGTATCGCCAATAAAATCTGAAGAAACTACAGGTTCCTCTGTATATCCAAGTATTCCTTTCATACTCCCTTCAGATTCATTTTTTATTGCTTCACATATTTTTTCATATGACGTTGATTTAGAGAGTTTGACTGTTAAATCTACTGCGGAAACATCCATTACAGGAACCCTAAAAGCCATGCCGGTTAGCTTTCCTTCTACTTCGGGAATACATTTAGCTACAGCCTTGGCAGCTCCTGTGGACGCCGGAATAATATTATAAGGGGCAGCTCTGCCACCTCTTAAATCTTTATGAGAAGGGCCGTCAACTGTGGGCTGTGTTGCAGTCACAGCATGAATAGTTGACATAAGTCCTTCTTCAATACCAAAGTTGTCTAGCAAAACTTTTGTTAAAGGAGCTAAACAGTTTGTTGTACAAGAAGCATTACATAAAACTGTATCTTTATGTGGATTATATTTCTTATGATTAACGCCCATTACAAAGGTTGGCATATCCCCTTTTCCTGGCGCTGAGACAATAACTCTACGAGCTCCAGACTGAATATGTTTTGAGGCTTCGTCAATATGGGTAAATCTACCCGTAGCCTCAATTACATAATCAACGCCTAGAGATTTCCATGGTAGCCTTGCTGGATCTTTTTCAGCTGTCAGCTCAGTTTTCTTCTTATCAACTGTAAATGACGTCTCATTTACTTTGACGTCACCTTCAAATTTACCATGAACTGTATCGTATTTTAAAAGATATGCTAAGTTATCAGGAGGGACTAAATCATTGACTGCAACTATTTCGATATTATCCCTTGCATGTGCTATTCTATAGACTAACCTTCCAATCCTTCCAAAACCATTAATAGCTATTCTAATCGGCATGGGTATTCTCCACTAAACTTTAATTTTAACAAAGTTAGATAATACTTAAGCGACATTGGAAAGTAAAGAATGAATTCAGCAAGGGATAGTACACTTACTAAATATATTCTAAAATACAAGTAGGCGATGAATCACCAACTTGAAAGCTTTTGCGAATAATCCTTGTGTAACCGCCTTCTCTTGTCTCATATCTCTGCTTTAATGCGAAAAGTTTATTCAGTACTTTTCTATCTGTATTATAAGCAGATGTATCACCATCTTTAGCTTTTCTAGCTTCTTTTGGTGTAAGGTGATTATATTGAAGTCTTAGTTTGCTAATAGCCATTCTTTTGCTAGCAAGTGTATCTTTTTTTGCTAAAGTAATCATTTTATCAGCATGTCTTTTTAGCTCTTTAGCCTTAATTAAGCTTGTTTCAATCCTCTCATGATCAATGAGATCCTTTAGCATATTTGCAATCATGGCTCTTTTATGAGAGCCAGTTCTACCTAATTTATATTTACGCTTGGCATGTCTCATGATTCGCTTCCTAACTTTTCTTCTTCTTTATACTTTTGAATAACTTCTTTAATGTTATCTTTTGTGATACCATACTTGCTTAAGTCCATACCTAAGCTTAATCCCATTTCTTCTAACTTTTGCTTAATTTCAGTAAGAGACTTCTTACCAAAATTTCTAAATCGAAGCATATCAGATTCAGGCATTACAACTAGTTCGCCAATAGTATCAATATTAGCACTTACTAAACAATTTGTTGATCTAACTGATAGCTCAATTTCATTAATTCTCAATGCTAATTTTGATAAAATTTCATCTCTATCTTTGTTGATTTCGACTTCTCCTTTATCAAAAGTGATGCTTGGCTTACTTAAAAGCTGAAAAACGTTTAAATGCTCAGATGCAACTTGCGCCGCAAAAGCTAAAGCTTCTTGAGGAGTGATTCTTCCATCAGTTTTAACTTCAAAGATAAGTTTATCCAAATCAGTATCCTGACCCACTCTAGTATTTTCTACATAATAGTTTACTAGTTTCACAGGTGAAAATGAGGAGTCAATAACTATCTCATCTACCATTCGTTCGAAATCATGCCTTTCAGAAGGAATGTACCCTCGTGATATGCCTACTCTAATATCTATTCTTTTAGTCATAGGCTTGGTAACAGTAAAAATATGATGATCTGGATTAACAATTTCGAAATCAGTAGGTCCAATTAAATCCTTAAAAGTAACACTATATTGGCCATTCCCTTTCTCTAGATCTTCATGTGTAACTTCCAAGATTTTTGTAAGAAGTTTCATTTCAGTTGAACCTGAGTCTTCACTTAAAGGAAGCTTTCTTAAAAGCGAGCCTTTTAAGTTCAATACAATGTGAGTCATATCTTCGGTTATTCCATCAATAGCTGTGTACTCGTGAGGAACCCCCTCGATTCGGATTGAAACTAAAGAAGGTGCTTCCAAAGAACTTAACATGATTCTTCTTAAACTATTACCAATTGTATGTCCAAATCCTCTTTCAAAGGGCTCTACTATGAACTTTGCGAAGTTTTTGCCTTCATCGGCATCTTCTATTTTAATCTTTTCTGGCATTTCAAATTTGCCATACATTACAGTCATCTTAATACTCCTCTAAATTGAAAAAATTCCCGCTATACTCGTCTTCTTTTTCTCGCTCGACACCCATTATGAGGAACAGGCGTTTTATCCCTAATTAAAGTAATAGAAAGTCCAGCTCCTTGAAGACCTCTTACAGCAGACTCTCTTCCTGAACCTGGTCCTTTTAAGTTAACTTCGCATTCATTCATTCCACAAGCAATAGCTTCTTTAGCAGCTTCTTGCGCTGCAACACTGGCCGCAAATGCGGAAGATTTTCTAGAACCAGAAAAATTACATTTCCCTGCAGACGCCCATGAAATTACATTTCCGGCTTGGTCTGTTATAGTCACTATCGTATTGTTAAATGTAGCTTTTACATGTGCAATACCTGAAGGAATTGTCCTTTGCGATTTTTTCTTAGGTTTTCTTACTGTTTGCTTCTTTTCCTGCTTAGCCAAGGCTAGACTCCTTAAATTTTCTTATTAGCTATAGTTTTCTTTTTACCTTTTCTAGTTCTTGCATTTGAACGTGTGCGTTGTCCACGTACAGGCAAACCTAGACGGTGTCTTAAACCTCGGTAAGAATTAATGCTAATTAATCTTTTAATGTTATTTTGAACTTGTCTTCGTAAATCACCTTCAACTGTATACTCAGATTGAAGTAAAGCATTTATTTTAGCAATTTCCTCTTGTGACAGATCTTTTGCTTTCATATCAGGATTAAGAGCTAGCTTAGAAATAACTTCATAAGCAGTCTTTTTTCCAATGCCATAAACGTAGGTTAAACTAATTACTAACCTTTTTTTATCAGGTATATCTATTCCAATTACTCTTGGCATAATTTATAATTCCTTTTTTAAACTGGTAAAAAAGATACCACAGACGAGGTTAAATCTCAATGACTAACGTCCTTTGAGTCGTCCTCTTTTAATAAATCCGTCATATCTTTTCATAAGTAAATGAGACTCAATTTGTTTTGAGGTATCTAATAATACTCCCACTAAGATTAATAGGGAAGTACCGCCAAAAAAATGGCTTATCCTTGCATCTATACTAAGCAACCGCCCAATAATAGTTGGCAAAATAGCAATCAAGGCTAAAAATATTGCTCCAGCAAGAGTTATACGGTTCATTGTAAACTCTAGAAAGTCTTGTGTTGGTTTGCCTTGTCTAATTCCTGGAATAAAAGCACCGTTCTTCTTCATATCAGAGGCTATTTGATCGGGCTTAAATTGTGTGGCTGTCCAAAAGTAAGTAAAAAATATAATCAACATTACATATGCAATAGTATAGAACCAACTTCCAGGAGACAACCAATTGGCAAAGGTTCCAATCCAAGAATTTTTACCTAGAAATTGTCCAATTGTCGCAGGAAACATCAGCATGGATGAGGCAAAAATAACTGGAATAACGCCTGCATAATTAATTTTTAAAGGTATATGGGCACTGCCACCCTGAGATTCGTGCCTTCCAATAATTCTTCTTGCATACTGAAGCGGTATTTTTCTCTGGCCTTGAATAATTAGAATAGTTCCAATAATTATTCCTACAAATATTACAGCTAAAACTGCAAGAGAAACAAAAGTTAACTGACCTGCTTCTTGTGATTCTAAGTTCAACTGCTTAACGATAGATCCAATAGTCCCTGGCAATGAAGACAAAATACCAACTGTTATAACAAGGCTGACCCCATTTCCAATTCCCCTTTCAGTGATTTGCTCTCCAATCCACATAAGAAATAAAGTTCCTGTCGTCATAGTGATCATAAATGTAAAATAAAAAAGTACAGGAACTCCCAACATCGTCATGGATGTCAAGCCTTCAACTATAATTCCAGGAGTAGTTGCATCAATTTGTAAAGCGTATCTTGCAAATATTAAAGATTGGAACAAAGCCAAGACCAATGTTGCTGTTCTAGTCCATTTAGAAAGCTTTCTACGTCCTCCATCACTACTTTCTCGGATATCTCTTTGAAGAGATGGAACTAAAGCTAGCAAAAGCTGCATTATAATTGAGGCTGAAATGTAAGGCATAACACCTAGTGCTACTACTGTCATATGTGCAAATGCACCACCAGAAAATATATCCATTAACTGAAATAAGTTCTGGCCACCGCCGGTAGCACTTTTAAAAATTGAAACGGCTGCTTCTGAATTAATACCAGGTACTGGTACAAAAGCACCAATCCTGCAGACTGCCAGCATCGCCAACGTAAAAAATATTTTAGCTCTAAGTTCAGGAACTTGAAAGATTCTTTTTAATGCAGTGATCATCTAAAAATTTATTTTGCTCTTATACGATTTTGTAAGGTACAGAGTTTTTTTCAAGCTTTTTTAATGCTTGTTTTGAAAAACTGTTAGCTTCAATTGATACTTTTCTATCAATTTCCCCTTTAGACAATATCTTAAGTGTAGCTTTAGAATTTTTAGAAATAATCTTCTTTTCAATTAAGGAAGATATGGATACTGTCTCTCCGTCTGAAAAAAGAGTATGGACTTGATCTAAGTTCAAGCAAACTACTGGCTTCTCAAATCTCTTTCTTGAAAAACCACGAATTGGCATTTTCATATGCAATGGCATAGCACCACCAATTCGACCAAATCTTCTTTTATAACCAGATCTAGAACCGTCTCCCTTTTCCCCTCTTCCTGATGTTTTACCAACACCAGAAGAAGGACCTCTTCCTAGTCTTTTCTTTCGTTTTCTTGGCGTAACACTTGTTAAATTATGTAGAGATGTCATTATTCCATTCCTCTAGCCATTAATATTTCTTTTTTATTTTGAAGCGCAAGTAGAGCTTCTATAGTCGCTCTTACTAAGTTAATAGGATTATTAGAACCTAAACTCTTAGCTACAATGTCTCTTACTCCAGCAAGCTCCAGCACTGCCCTAACCTTTGATCCGGCAATTACACCAGTACCTTCCGGTGCAGGCTTTAGCAATACTCTAGCTCCATCCCAAGAAACTTCAACTTCGTGCGGAATAGTTGTTTTATCCATTTCAAATGAAACAATATTCTTTCTTGCAGCTTCTGAACCTTTTCTGATTGCATCAGAAACTTCATTGGCTTTAGCAAATCCATATCCAACATGACCTTCGCCATCACCAACCAGAATTAAGGCTGAAAAGCTAAATTTTCTACCACCTTTAACAACTTTAGCACATCTATTAATATGTAAAACTTTTTCTTCAAGATCAGTTTTCAAATCAGACTGAGCAATAGTTTTACGTTCTTTTATACTCATACCTTCTTTCTCACTATTTAAAATTGCATACCGGCTTCTCTAGCCGAGTTAGCAAGTTCAGCTATAACACCATGAAATTTAAAACTACCTCTATCAAAAATAACATTTTCAATGTTATTTTGCTTAGCAAATTCGGCAATTTTTAACCCAATTTGCTTTGCGCTTTCTTTATTTTTGCTAAGTTTTAAATTTTTAGATTGTGTACCAACACCAAATAGAGTTCGACTATTTTTATCATCTATTAACTGAGCATAAATGTTTTTATTCGATTTTGTAACACAAAGTCTTATCTTTTGTCCTGCTCCTTTAACTTTTTTACGAACTCGCATTTTTCTTTTAATACGAACTTGTTTACTTCTTCTTAACTCACTTAACATATGAAAATCCTATTATTTAGATTTAGCAGCTTTGCCAGCTTTTTTCCTAACGTACTCACCTTCATACCTAATCCCTTTACCTTTGTAAGGTTCAGGAGGTCTTAAAGCTCTAATCTGAGCAGCTAGCTGACCTAGCTTTTGCTTATCTGGTCCGACTAATATAATAGTTGTCCCTTTATCAACTTTGACTTGTATGTCAGATGGTATTTCAACTGAAGTTGGATGTGAAAAGCCAATTTGTAAATCTAGTTTGTTACCTGATACAGCAGCTCTAAAACCAACTCCTACTAAAGAAAGTCTTTTTTCAAATCCTTGAGAAACCCCAACAACCAAGTTGTTTATTAAAGATCTATATAAACCGTGGTATGCATCGTTCGAGTCTTGTCTACTTAGCTTTAGCTCATTTTCCTCTTGCTGAACGCTAATACCTTGCATTAACTTTAATTGAAGTTGTCCTTTTGGACCTTTTACAAAAATTTCATCTGCAGTTAACTTAACTTCCACACCTTTAGGTAGCGGTATGGGTTTTTTCCCTAATCTAGACATTTCTTTTACCTCACTCCACTACACAAAGTAATTCACCACCAACTTTCTGGTGCCTTGCACTTTCCCCATCTAAAACGCCTTTAGAAGTTGAGACAATTGCTATGCCGAGACCATTTTTAACTCTCGGTATTTTATTATACCCAACATACTTTCTCATCCCAGGAGAAGAAATACGTTTCAAATTTGAAAAAAGTGAATTTCTTTGTCTATACTTTAAAAATACTCTAACTTTTCTCTTTTGTTCATTAACAAGAAAATTCTCAATAAATCCTTGCTCTTTAAGAATGTCAACAATGCTCATATTCATCTTAGTTAGAGCTAAATCAACATATCTATGCTTAGCTCTAGATGCATTTCGTACTTTAGTTAACAATTCTGCTACTGGGTCATTAAATGACATATTTATAATCTCCTAATTACTTAAATGGAAATCCAAGGTTCGTTAATAGATCAACACATTCTTCATCTTTATCAGCAGTTGTTACAAAAGTGATATTCATTCCTTGTGATCTTTTAACCTTATCCAAGTCTATTTCAGGAAATATTTGTTGATCATTAAGACCAACACTATAATTTCCTCTACCATCACACTTAGTGCTAAAGCCTCTAAAATCTCTAATACGTGGACATGCAATATTGCAAAATCTATCCAAAAACTCAAACATTCTCTTACCGCGCAGAGTAACCATTAGCCCTACAGGAGACTCTTCTCTGAGTTTAAAGTTAGAGATAGCCTTCTTAGCTCTCGTAATAATCGGCTTTTGAGCTGAAAGAAGGGTAAGTTCATTTATGTGATCTTGCATTGCATTTTTATCTTTTGCAGCTTCTGCAATTCCCATACTAATAATTATTTTTTTCAGCCTTGGAAGCTGCATAGGATTTTTATCCTTATACTTCTCTTTTAGCTTGGGTAGAATTTCATCATTAAATTTCTTTTGAAGCCTAGACATTACTTACCTTTTTGTTTCTTGATATCACGAAAAGTTTTTTCCTTTTCTCCATCAATATATACAAGTTTTTTAGATCCCTTTTGGGACAGTTTTACTTTTAACTTTAATGGTGCACCATCAGATGATGAGATTTTCACATTTGAAATGTGAATAGGTCTTTCCATTTCAACAATTTGAGATGACTGACCTTGCTGACGAGCCTTCATGTGTTTTTTTCTAAGATTTACACCTTGAACAAGAACTCTATCATTAGTCCTATCTAATACTTCACCAACCTTACCTTTGTCATTGCCTGATAAGACAACAACTTTATCGCCTTTTCTGATCCATTTATTATTCATAATAATCCTCTTAAATAACTTCTGGTGCTAATGAAGTAATTTTAATATAGCCTTTATCTCGAATCTCTCTTGGTATTGGTCCAAAAATCCTAGTACCACGAGGGTTTTTTTTATCATCGATAATAACACAGCTGTTGTCATAAAAGCGAAGTGTAGAACCATCATTTCTTTTAATTTCATTTTTAGTTCTTACGATAACTGCTTTAACAACATCACCTTTTTTCACAGATGCTTTAGGGTCTGCTTCTTTAACAGAGCAAACTATAATATCGCCAACTTTTGCATATCTTTTTTTAGAGCCGCCTAAAACTCTAAAGCACTTAACTTTTTTAGCGCCAGTATTATCAGCTACTTCTAATTTTGACTCTTCTTGCAACATATCTTTCGTCTCACTCTTGGTTCATCGTTTCGACTACTCTCCACCTTTTAAGCTTGGATAAAGGGCGAGTTTCCATTATTTGAACTACTTGACCTTCTTTAGCTTGGTTGTTTTCGTCATGTGCATAATATTTTTTCCACTTTTTAATTAACTTTCCATAAAGTGGGTGACGAAGCTGTCTAATTGACTTCACTACAACAGTTTTATCCATTTTAGCTGAGACAACTACACCTTGCTTGATTTTTCTCCTATTGCGCTCCATTATTTTTCACCTCGATTTAGTTCTGCTAATACAGTTAAAGCTCTAGCTCTATTTGTCTTTTTTTCTTTTAAAAGATGAGGTTTTTCCAACTTTCTAGTTACTTTCAACTCATTTCTAAGCTGAAAAATTTCAGCGTCTAATTCATCAATAATTGTTTTGACTTCATCTTTTGATTTTTGTCGCAATTCACTTCCTTTCATAATTACTGAACCCTTTCTACCCTTTCTACAAATTTTGTCTTAATAGGTAGCTTTGCAGCCGCAAGACGCAACGCTCGCTGTGCATCTTCCCTTGAAACATTTCCTACTTCAAAGAGAACTCTACCTGGCCTAACGCAGGCAACCCAATGCTCAACACTACCTTTACCTTTACCCATTCGAACTTCAGCAGGTTTTTTAGATACTGGCTTGTCAGGGAAAATCCTAATCCACACTTTTCCTTTTCTACTAAAGTATCGACTTATTGTTACACGGCATGCTTCAATTTGTTTATTAGTGATCCAGCCTCTGTCTAGGGCTTGCATCCCATAATCACCAAAATCAATAAAATTACCAGCTTTGGAACATCCTTTTAATGATCCTTTTTGGCATTTTCTAAACTTTGTTCTAGATGGCAACATTGACATTCGATTACCCTCCTACCTTTACAGAGCTTGATTCTTCACCCTTATTTATCCAAACTTTGACCCCTAAAGATCCATAAGTTGTTTGAGCTGTTGAGGTAGCATAATCAATATCAGCCCTGATAGTATGCAAAGGTATTCTACCTTCTTTATACTTTTCTGTTCTGGCAATTTCAGCACCGCCTACTCGTCCGGAAAGCTCCACTTTTATTCCAGCAGCTCCTGCATCAATAGACGTTTGAATAGCTTTTTTTAGAACCCTTCTAAAAGGAACTCTTCGTTCTATCTGCCTTGCAATGTTATCTGCAACCAGTTGAGCGTCTAAATCAGGTCTTTTAATTTCTTCTACTTCAACCCAAATGTCTTTCCCAGCTAGCTTCTTGAGCTCAGACTTTAAAATTTCAATTTCCGCGCCTTTTTTCCCAATAACTGGTCCAGGTCTTGCAGTATGAATAGTTATTTCAATTTGACCACTCATCCTTTTTACAGAAATTTTTGAAGTACCATTTAATGTTGGTTTACTCATTAAAAATTTTCTAATTCTGCGATCTTCAATAAGGAGATTTCCAAACTCTTGTTTGTTTGCAAACCAAATAGAGCGCCAGTTCTTTCTTCGCACAAGGCGAAATCCAGTTGGAGATACTTTTTGACCCATTATTTGCCTTCCTGATTTGTCGATAAAACAATTGTAAAATGACTTGTTCTTTTCATGATAGGAGCCCTTCCACCTCTATTTCTAGGCTTAGCTCTTTTTAAGGTTGGACCTTCATCAATTCGAACTTCATGTATATTAAGTTGATCTCTTTGAACATCTAGCAGTGTCTCTGCATTTGCAATAGCACTATCTAGTGTTTTCTTGAGAAGCCTTCCAGCTTTTAGTCTAGAGTAAGTTAGCTGAGTGCTAGCCTCAGCTACTGATAAACCTCTAATTAACCCAGCAGCTAATCTAGCTTTACGCGGGCTGATTCTCACATATTTAGTTTTTGCTTTTGAATATTGCATTATAGCCTCACTTCTTTACTGGGTGCCCTTTAAAAGTTCTAGTAGGGGCAAACTCACCTAAACGGTGCCCGATCATATTTTCAGATACAAAAACAGAAATAAATTTCTTGCCGTTATGCACATCAAGAGTATGGCCAATCATTTCAGGTATAATCATTGATCTTCTTGACCAAGTTTTTATTGTTTTTTTTGTACCAGCTTCATTTTGCTTTAAAATCTTGTCGAGTAGATGATGATCTACAAAAGGACCTTTTTTTAATGATCTTCCCATTACTTACCTACTTTCACTTTGTTCTTTCGAGGTTTGACAACCATTTTATCTGATTTTTTCTTAGATCTAGTTCTATAACCCTTAGTATATTGCGCCCAAGGTGTTTGAGGAACATTACCTTTACTTTTACCTTCACCACCTCCATGTGGGTGATCAACAGGGTTCATAGCTGTACCTCGCACTGTTGGCCTTTTGCCTTTCCAGCGATTTCTACCCGCTTTACCTTCTACTCTAAGAAAATGTTCCGGATTGGATACTGCCCCAAATGTTGCTTTGCAGCTTTCAGGAATCATTCTAAACTCGCCTGAAGGAAGTCTTATTGTCGCATAGCCGCCTGATCTAGCAACTAGCTGAGCAGAAAGACCTGCAGATCTAACTAGTTTCGCCCCTCTATCTGGATAAAGCTCAATATTATGAACTACAGAACCTAACGGCATAAACTTCAATCTCATGCAAAAGCCAACTTTAAAAGGAGGCTCCTGAGTGGTCGCTACTGTATCGCCCACTTTTAATCCTTGCGGTGCTAAAATATATCTTTTTTCACCATCAAGATAATTCAAAAGGGCAATGTGGGCAGATCTATTTGGATCATAATCTATAGATGCTACCTTTGCTGGAATGTTTTCCTTTTCTCTTCTAAAATCAATTACTCTCAATTGTCTTTTATGTCCGCCACCTCTATGTCTACAGGTAATTCTTCCAGTATTGTTTCTTCCATTAGTCTTTTTTTTGGCTTTAAGTAGCGATTTAGGCTTTTTAGCCTTAGGTGATAGTTCATCAAAACTAGGCAAGATTAATTTTCGCTGCCCAGGTGTTGTTGGTCGAAATTTCTTAGTCATTGTTTAACCTTTATACTTGTTCTTCAATGCTATCTCCCTTATCGAGAGTCACAACGGCTTTCTTAATATATTTCGTTTTACCAAATCGCCCTCTAACTCTTCGAGCTTTTGGCTTAATTAAAATTGTATTAACTTTTTTAACTTTAATTTTTCTTTCAGCATAAATTGTCTCAATGGCCCAAGCTATATCATTTTTATTTGCTTTAGTATCAACCACAAAAACATACTTAGGAAGTTCATATTTTCTAACAGATTTATTTGAATCAGCATTTTGAAGATTCTCTAAAACTCTGCTTTTTTCTGTCATGTGTCTGTTTTTAATAATATCATACGGATTTCTTCTCATGACTTACTTTCTCCTGTTACTATAGAGGTAAATTGTTCTAGCGCAGAGCTTAAAACAACAATTTCTTGGTTTGAAGCCAGGTCGTATCCATTTATATGACCTAACGAAGAAAAATCTTTTCTAGGAATATTTCTCATGCTTTTTACAAAAACATCATTCTTTTTTGATTTAGGCGCTTTTGCAGTTTGCGCTGGGATCTCCCCTAAAAATAGAACAGACTTATTCATAATATTTGCTTTTTCTAGGAATGTAGCCACCTTGTTTGTCTTAGGGACACGCATTGCAGGAACTTCTAAGATTTTGACGTTTTGATTTTTAATCTTTTCAGCAAGTAAATGTCTTATTGCAGCCTGTCTTTCTTTTTTATTAATACGAACATGCTGATCAAATTTAGGTTTAGGTCCAAACGCTACCCCACCACCTTTATAGTGTGGCGCAGAAAGAGCTCCTTGTCTAGCTCTCCCAGTTCCCTTTTGAGCATGAGGTTTCTTTTTTGTCCTACAGACTTCAGATCTTGTTTTAGTGTTGGCTGACCATTGACGGGCATTTTTTCGTATTGCAACAATGTAGTTTTTAATTAACTGTAGACTAGCTTCAGTACTCAACAGAGAATCATCAATTTCGTGCTCTCCAAGCTCTTTGCCAGTTAAATCATATTTTTTTAGCAATGACACGACTCTCTCCTAATTATGTTTTTTCTTAGCATTCGTAATGTAAACTAGTGAACCACGACTTCCTGGAATTGACCCCTTAACGATAACTAACTGATTTTCAGAATCAACATGCAGAATAGCAAGGTTTTGAATAGTCTTACGCTCACCGCCCATTCGAGAAGCTCTAGGGCTATTTGGTAAGCAGCGACCTGGGGTTGAACGCATACCAGTTGATCCTGCGTGTCTATGGAAGCCGGATCCGTGAGCTGCGGGCCCCCCTCTAAAGCCGTGAAGTTTCATCACACCTTGGAAGCCTTTTCCTTTAGAGGTCCCAATGACATCTACATACTTAACTTCTTTAAGAGCATTCAGATCAAGAGCTTGCCCTACTTCAAATTCATCTGGATTTTCAACTTTAACTTCCGTAACTTTACGGCATGCTTCAACTTTTGCCTTTGCAAAGTGATTTCTTTGGGGTTTTTTTACCCATTTCGCTTGCGGTTTAGATGAAAAATTTGATCCGATTTGCAAAGCATCATATCCGTCACATTCTTTTGTCTTTTTTTGAACGACATAGTTTGGACGAACTTTTATCACAGTGCCAACAACAGGATTTCCATCTTCGTCAAAAAACTGGGTCATACCCTCTTTTTGACCAATAAATTTCTGCGTCATAATAATTTCCTTTTCTACCTCTCCCTTATAAGGGAAGGCATGTTGGGTTATGGTTTTTAACTCAGTAACATTGAATTAAGCAAAAAGGCTAACAAAATCAGCGTTTTCGCTCAATCAAAATCTATCTTATATTTAAGAGTTGTATGTAGTTGCAGAGAAATATAAGTGAATTTTAGTTTGAATACAAGACTTTACTTTTAGGTTCGTTTATTTTCTTATATTTCTTTTTTTTGAAAATTGAGTTTAAAATCTTTTTCAACATTTTGACTTTGAACGAACGTCAAAATAAGAATACCAACAGCTACTATTGATAATATCAAAAAGATTAACCACTCAATCTGCGACAACTTTTTTTTCAAAATAAATAAAAAAAAGCCTACGTAAATTTCAAATATCTAATTTACGCAAGCATTTAATGTAAAAGATTATTCTTAATAAATTCTTTTTTTCAGTACCTGGTTACACGAGAGCCTTAGCGTGAACCTCATACATTTGATGAGAACTCACATCTTTGTAAACATTTGCCGAAAAAGCTAAAAGAGTTCCTAAAATAGATATACCCAGTAAAGCCGTACTTGATACAAGCACCATATTTGTGAGCATTCCCACTACAGCAATTATACCAGAGGCTACTGATAAAACTTTGCTAGCTAGTTTAAGCATATAAACAGTCTTCATTTCGTGTGGATTTTCAGCCCTTACAACTGGATGCTCAAAGTTTGCTCTATCGCCTAAGTGATAAGTAAGATTCTCGTCGTAACCTGCAATCTTAGCATCATTTTCCTCGTACTTACTCCAGTTAGTGTAAAATTCAATTACTGAGTTAGTAAGATCCATAACCTTGACTACGGAAAATAATTTATTCACCCCGATAAGAGCTCCTAAAATAACAACATCAGACGCAAATTCTAATGTATCATGAACAAAAGTAAGAGGAGCAAGATCTCCCGAACCCTTCGAAGATACCACATTATCAACGGCATTGAAAAAACTAGAGGAACTACCTAAAATTTTAGTTAATATAGTTGCTTGCGCAGCTGTGCCTAAAAATTTAGAAGCTCTTTGAAGAGCAGGAATGTGAGACTCTCCCCTTCCAATCTTTTGTGCTATATGAATAAATAACTCAGCATTTTTTTTAAGAAATTGATCTACTTTATATGGTCCATCTTCTTTTCCAGCTCTGGTAGCTATAGCACCCCACAGCTCTCTAGCTGAACATGAAGTTAATTGCTCAATTGAATGTGTCATAAGTTTGATACTCCCATTTTTAATGAAAAGCAGTTAATTTTAGGTTAATACTTAATTAATGTAAATAATGTGAAAAATTTACAGAAAGTTTAAATAAATGTAAAACTCTTTTTTTGGAACCCTCTTAACCATTCGGATGAGGTCATATTTTTTTTTCCTTCCGGTTGCAAAGTTAAGATTTTAATACTGTTTTCACCCGTTCCTATAATCAAAGGATCTAAACTCAATACTTCCCCGGGCTTTCCTTGCAAATCAGAGATTTCACTTCGTAAAATTTTTACCCTTTTTTTATCTGAACTATTAATACTCAAAAAAGTCCATGCACCGGGGGACGGAGAAATGGACCTAATTAAATTATGAATTTTAAAAGAAGAGTCCTTCCAATTAATCTTCATCTCTTCTTTTGTAATTTTTGGAGCAAAAGTTACCTTACTCGTATCTTGTGGGACTTTTTGAACAGTTTTATTTTGAAGTTGTTCAATGACTTGAATGGTCAATGGAGCAGAAATATGTAAAAGTTTTTTTTCCAACTCTTCCAATGTTGTGTTTTCATCTATATCTACTTCTTTTTTTGCTAAAATATCTCCTGCATCCATAAGGGCATTCATTTCTATAATTGTAACACCTGACTTATCTTCACCATCCATTAAACATCTTTGCATGGGAGCTGCTCCACGATATTTTGGAAGAAGACTAGCATGGATATTAATAGGACAAATTTTTGGCACATCAAGAAGCCTTTGTCTAAGGATTTGACCATATGCAACAACCACAAAAACATCGGCATTAAATTCTTTTAAAATGTTTATGAAATCATCATCAGATGCTTTTTCAGGCTGAAATAACGGAGTGTTAGGAATTTTTTGAAGAGCGAGCAGCTTAACTGGAGTTGGAGTTGGAGTAGCTGACCTTTTCTTTGCTCTGTCTGGTTGAGTTACAATAGCTTCAATAGGAAATTTTGCATCCAAAAAGTAACTTAAAACTCCAGCTGCAAAACTAGAAGTTCCAAAAAAAATGATTTTCATTCATGAACTGCTTTTTGTTCTTTCAAAAAACCATCAAACTCTTCTGGAGCCTGCGTGACGCCTTGTAACCCCAAAAGTCCTCTTTTTGAACTACGACAAAAGTGTATCCACTTTTTTACTTCAGGGAGAGGTTGTACTTCTTTTTCAATAAGTTCTAATGCTTCTTCTAATCGCAAGCCCATACGGTAAGTAATGCGAAAAGCTTTAGAAAGTTCCTGCCTTACATTTAAAGGAAAATTATTTCTCTTCAGTCCAACCATGTTAAGGCCCCCAAACTTGTAGGGAGAACCTCCACCTAATGTATAAGGAGGAATATCGTGCGAAATTCTACTAAATCCGCCTACCATTGCATAAGCCCCTATCCTAGAAAACTGATGAACTGGAGTCATTCCTCCAATAATTACTTTTTCCTCAACAATTACATGACCTGCTAGCATTGCATTATTAGCCATAATTACATTATTTCCTAACTGGCAATTATGGGCAATATGGCAATAAGCCATAATAAGGCAATTATCCCCTACTTTAACTTCAGACCCTTCTTGACAAGATGAATTTATGGTAGTGAACTCTCGTATTTGGCAATTTTTACCAATTTTTACAAATGTCTTTTCACCTTTAAATTTTAAATCTTGCGTTTGCGTGCCAATGCTTGCGCTTGGCCATATAACAGTCCCTTCTCCGACGGTTGTATAACCATCAATGTAGGCATGGGATTTTATTGTCACATTGTCTTCTAGTGTAACATTTGGTTTTATAACAGCGAAAGCTTCAACAGTGACATTATTCCCTATTTTTGCCCCTTTCTCTATTACGGCATTTGGATGTATATTAGACTTTGGCATTTGATCTAATTCTTATTTCTTTTTATTTTTTAGAGTTGATCCTTTTCTACTAATGCAAAACTAAGTTCTGCTTGAACAACAGTTGTATTTTCAACAGTGGCTTTGGCTTTAATTTTTCCACCATTTTGACTTACATGAACTCCTTGCGCGTGCAGGTTAAGCACATCACCCGGCACTACTGGTTTTCGAAATTTAGCATTTGACACATTTAACAATACAGCAATTTTCTTATTGTAGCCTTTTTGATGAACTAAAACTCCACCTGTTTGCGCCAGTGCTTCTAAAATTAAAACTCCTGGCATAATAGGAACTTCAGGGAAGTGACCTTGAAAAAACTGCTCATTGACAGTGACATTTTTTTGCCCGATTATTTCATTATTTTCTAAGTCTAAATGAATTATGCGGTCTACAAGTAAAAATGGGTAACGGTGCGGTAAAATTTTAGCAATTTCTTTAACATTTAAGATTTCAGATTTGTGAGCTGTCATTTGGGGATCTCCGTAATACGTTTATTTAACTCTTTTGCAAACGCAACATTTGAGTAATGTCCTGAACGAATGGCAATAATATGACCTAAAATGGGTTTGCCAATCAAGGATAAATCTCCCAATAGATCCAAAATCTTATGTCTTGCCATCTCATCAAGGAACCTTAAACCACCCGGATTAAGTACTTGATTATCTTTAATCACTACTCCGTTATCAAGGCCTCCTCCTTTTAGCAACCCTTTTTTTAGCATTGGCTCTATTTCCTCATAAAGAGAAAAAGTTCTACAGGGAGCTATTTCAGTTTTGTATGATTCAGTATCAACTTTGTAACTAAAAAATTGTGAGCGAAGGAAACTGGAATGAGGATAATGAAGAGTATAACTTACTTTGAACTCGCTTGAAGGCAAACCAATAATGTGAGTATCGCCATAAGTCCAGTAAATCGGCGCGTCAAGCACAGCGTACTCCCTGAGGCTATCTAGTAATTCCATTTCGGCATCTTCGATAATTTTGATAAATGGCAAGGAACTTCCATCGCATGCCGGCAGCTCAGGCCCATCGATTTCAATGATAAGATGATCTACTTGCATGGCCGACAATGCACTAAGCAGATGTTCAACAGTTTGAATACTTGCTTGCTTGTTTCCTAAAATCGTACATCTGGGAGTTTCTTTTACATAATCAAGCTTAGCTGGAATGGTAGGAGATCCAGGCAAATCAACCCTTTTAAAGACAATGCCATTTTTTTCAAAATTTGGACGCAAAGTTAGGGTAACATTAGAACCGGTAAAAAGTCCTTTTCCTGAAAGTGAAACTGTTCTTTTTAAAGTCTTTTGAATTGTGTCTTTTTTACTGGCTACAATCACAAAGAAAACCTCGATTGAAAAAAATGGTAATCAAATAGCCCCCCTTGTTGAGGAAATCTTCAAAAAGGTAGCTTAGTCTCTTTTTTTTCAGCAAGCTCTATTCTTATTATGCAACCTTAAAAAAATTAAAAGAATAAGGCAAGACGCTCCAATAATTGAACCATCCCCTACAGAAGAATAAAGTGTTCTATAGCTTTTCAAAGGCAAATCTAAAGAGAGCGCTCCTGCAATTTTTTCTGAAGATCCATCATGCGCCCCCAAAATTTTTACTATTTTTCCAAAACAGTCAATTCCACCTGTAATGCCAGTATTGCAGCACCTTAAAAGTGGAACCCCATTTTCTACAGCTCTTATCCTACCATGAAAAAAATGCTGCCAAGGCAGTTTTGAATCTGGGAACCAGACATCATTACTGATATTTACAAATAATTCTGCACCTAATTTTCTTGATTGCCTAACTATTTCACTATAAGTCTCTTCATAACAAATAGAAATTGCTAAAGGGATTTTTGTGGACATGACTTTTGCTTCTGTCCCCGCTTGAAATGAATCATATACTCCAAATTTTTCTGCGAGAGAAGTGCACCATTCAAAAGGAATGTACTCTCCTAAAGGAACTAAAACTCTTTTAAAATATTTTTCAGAGCTTTTCCCTTTTTGAAAACAAAAACCCGCATTGAAAAAGTCCCCTGTTAAAGGGTCTAAATCATCTAAGCCCACAATAACTTCACAGCCATAATAATTAGCAAGGGCTTGAGCTATGAAGCTATTAGAAACATACCAATCATTATTAGCGCCTTCTCTGGCTAATGGTTGATTCAACTCAGGGAAAAACTTAAAGCTTTTTACACCAAAAGCATCAGAAAATATTTCTTTTATTCTTTCTATAGGATAGACACACCTGGAAGATCCATAAGGAAGAGCCGCTTCAGGAAGAACAATAAGGTGAACATCTTTTTTAACTTCAGTTTTGAGAAATAGCATAATTCTATGCCATTGATAAATTGGAGAAAATGCTGACGAATGAGATTGTTTCTGCTCAGGCATTATAGACGTCTGAACCAGTGCTGCTGTCATTTGTTTCGGTTTTAAAGTTCTTTCTAAAACCGTTTTATGACAAACCCCATAAAAGTAAGGCAAAATAATAATCAAACTAACTGCAAAGTAATTTTTATTTAATTTCCAAGACCTTAGTACCATTGTATTTGTGAAAATAACCCAAAATGATAGTCCATATACACCGAATAGCGAGGCAATTTGTAAGGAAGAAATATTATTAGTATAAGAAAGTCCAACAGGATTCCATGTAAAGCCGCTAATGAAAAAAACACGTGACCATTCCATTAACACCCATAGCGAAGCGATTGACAAGCAATGCAAAACAGAAAGCTTTTTTTTCAAAAATAACATCAGCGAAAGCAAGCCAAACTGCACCCCCATGGCAACGATTACAAACAAATATACTAAAAGAATATAGTTTCCCTGATACTTTGTGGCAGTCATCCAAGAAAGTTGGACTGACTGCACTAAGCAAAACCATAACGTAGCAAAAAACCACTTACCTCCCTTACGAGGTATCTTTTCTAAAAAAAGCCAAAACAGAGCAAAGCCAACACAAGAAGACAAATAACCTAATGTCGGAATCCAAGCAGGCTGGCCAAAAGCTACAATTAACAAGCTAACGATAAACAGCACAAATAATTTAATCATCAAAACTAGGTCTTTTAAACTGAGGAATAGGAGAGCTCAATTTTGCTCCAAAAACACTAACAAATAAAAGTCCTCCTATAATCGCTAAATTTTTCATAAACATAGCCAGTTCTATTTGCTTTGTTGGATTTTCTAAAAACCAAAAATGGTGCATTACTATCGTCGTTGGAATAAGAAATAGAATCAATAGAACTGCTCCAAATCTGGCCTTAATTCCAAATAAAATTAACAATCCCCCAAATAACTCTAATATAGTCGCTAAAACCAATACTAAAGGAGCCCAAGGAAGCATACTAGTAAAAAAGTCCTTCAAAAATTCTTTATTTACATAGGAATGCCATTCCACGAGCACACTTATTAAATTATTTTCCGTATCATACCAGTTAAAAACCTTTTTTAATGCTGAGATAATAAAAATTGAACTTAAAAAAACTCTCGCAAAAAAAAGTGAGATTACTTTCATTGAACGCATACAATCATCTCCACTTGCTTTATCTAATATAAGATCTATTAATTTAGCTAATTTTATGTTACCTTATAGGCAAAAATAATAAAAATTATATGAAATCTATTTTTAGAAAAAAATTTATTTTACAGTTTTTATCCGAACTCGAAGAAGACCCGAAGCCTTTAGATTTGTTTTTAAGGAAAAAATTTAGAGCTTACAAACAAATAGGCTCTAAAGATAGAAAAGAAATTGCTGATACCATCTATACGCTAGTGCGTTTGAGAGCCTTAGTGGATTTTCTCTGTGAAAAGCCCATTACCTGGGAAAAAAGACTAGGTGCCCTAGAAAGAATTTCTGCAAACGACATTCCAAGGGATACTCCCGAGCATATCAAGGTTAGTTTTCCTAAGTTTATTTATGACAAGCTAGTCAAGTGCTATGGTGCTGACAAGGCTCGCCAAATTTGTATAGTATCAAATGAAGTTGCCCCAACTACCATTAGAGTAAATCCTTTAAAAACATCGAGACAAGAGATGTTAAAAGAGCTTCAAAGTCTAGGCTTAGTCTCTGCCTGTCTGCACTCTGATTTAGGCATCACCCTTAAGTCAAAAATAAACTTACTAGGGTTAGAAAGTTACAAAAAAGGTTATTTTGAAATTCAAGATGAAGCAAGTCAGTTAATTTGCTCATTAATGGAAGTTAAACCCGGAGATAAAGTACTGGATTACTGTGCAGGATCAGGGGGGAAAACTTTAGGCTTTGGTCCGAAAATGCATAACAAAGGAGTAATTTATTTGCATGACATCCGAGAGGTTGCTCTTTTACAAGCTAGAAAAAGACTAAAAAAATCCGGCATTCAAAATGTTCAGTTTTTAACTAAAGCATCTCAAATCATTGGGCTAATGGATTGGGTCTTAACAGATGTCCCTTGTTCAGGAACTGGCACTTTACGAAGAAACCCTGACATGAAGTGGAAATATAGCCAGGAAATGTTAAATTCTCTAGTAACGCAGCAGCGATCAATTGTGGAAAAATCCTTAAAACACCTCAAGAAAAATGGCCGACTGGTATATGCTACCTGCAGCATTCTATCTGAAGAAAACGAAGCACAAATAGAGTATTTTGTAAAAAATTTTAATCTGAAGCTTGTTGGGTCTATTTTTAAAACTATTCCCCTTTCCGGGCAAATGGATGGTTTTTTTGGTGCCATACTTCAAAGAAAGGATGGGATTTGATAAAGTAATCAACAAAAAACCATAATGTCCATATGAAACTATTAAAACTTTTCCTTTCTCTAGCCTCTTTTTCTTTTCTTTTAGCTCAATCCCCTGACTTTTCTATGCTAAATGAAATGCAACAGCCTAAAATCAGCATCAAAAATGCTGTCTTAGCAAAAGTTCACGGCAAAACCATTACTGTTTTAGATATTATGAAAAAAATGGACTATGCTTTTTACCGTAACTATCCAGATTTAGCTGGATCAGAACCTGCAAAATGCCAGTTTTACATGGCAAGCTGGAAGCATGTTTTAAATGAAATGATTAATACACAGCTTATCTTGGCTGACGCTGAAGATAAAGAGCTAAAGATTGAAGATGCAGAAGTTAGAAAAGAAATGGAGTCTCGTTTTGGTCCTAATATTATGCTCTCTTTAGATCAATATAATCTCACCTATGATGAAGCTTGGAACATGCTAAAGGAAGAAATGATAGTACAAAGAATGAGCTGGTTTAGAGTCAATTCAAAAGCCTTGCAGAAAGTCACTCCTGAAAATATCAGGTCAGCTTATAAGAATTACTTAGCCATTAATCCTCCTGAAAAAAAATGGAAATACCAGGTTTTAACCATTAAATCCCACAATGAAGAAATTGCTGAAAAAAAAGCCGATGAAATTTATCAACTATGTAGTTTGGAGAAAAAATCACCTGAAGATTTAAGAAATCAACTAAAAAAGAACTCTGATGAAAATCTAACCATTCAGTTATCTACACTTTATACAGCAGATGATTCTGAACTTTCAGAAAAGTATAAATCAATTTTATCGGCTCTGGATGCCTCCTCTTACAGTAAGCCTCAAGCTCTAAAAAGACAAAAAACATCCGAAACCTCTTACCGTATTTTTTATTTGGATGAAATTTCAACTAAAAATGCTGCCTCCTTTGAAGAAAAATACAATGAAATTGAGAATGAACTACTACAACAGGCTATGGACCAAGAATCCAAAAACTATGTAAGCAAGCTGAGAAAGTATTACGAGTACGATCACCAGAAAATTGAACTGCCACATAATTTTGAACCTTTTTCAATAGAACAACGATGAGCTTTCGAATACTTTGCCTAGACAAGTAACACCTAAAAAGTCTTTATCTCAAAATTTTTTGACCGATCAGCACATCATTGCTCAAATAATTAATGTGCTTAATCCTAAACCTATCGATTATATTTTAGAAGTGGGACCCGGTCTTGGTGCATTAACAAATGAACTGGTTTCCAAAAAAGCAACGGTTCTTGCAATAGAAATTGATAAACGTCTAGTTCCTAACCTGGAAAATATAAAAAAAAACAATGCGAACTTTTCTTATTTATTAGGAGATTTTTTTCACTTTGACCTTACAGCAATCCTTCCTCAGAGAAAAGTAAAATTTATTAGCAATATCCCCTACCATTTAACTGGTCTTTTTATCCAAAAGCTGTGTCAAAATCATGAACTTTTTGAAAGTGCCATTATTATGACTCAAAAAGAAGTTGCTTTAAGGCTTGCTGCAACAAAGGGAAAGCCATATGGTTCTTTATCTGTATTTACACAGTTTTATGCAGACGTAGAGCTTTGCCTTGAAGTTCCCCGAAAGGCTTTTTCTCCAGTGCCTAAAGTAGATTCTGCAATAACCAAATTAGCATTTAAAAAACCCCCTTTTGAAAAGGCTGAGGGGTTTTTTAATTTTGTGAGAAAGTGTTTCGCAAGCAAACGAAAGACTTTATTAAACTCATTAAAACAGTATTTCAACAGTAACTTAGTTAAAGAACTCCTTATAGAAAATAACTACTTAATTACAGTAAGAGCTGAAGAACTTTCTCTACAAGAGTTTATCGACCTTTATGAACTTTTTTTAAAAAAGTCCTTAATCCAAGAAAAATAGGTTTTTTTAACCCCATTGTTTGCAATTAAGGGAACTTCTTTAAAGACTTTATCTTCACTTTTTAATATAAGCTTCCCGACTTCTTGCCCTTGCTTGATAGGAAGATTAAAGGGTTCCCATTCAATAAACACCTTAAACTCTTCTTTTTCAGAAGGATAATACTCTGCAGTTAGATCTTCATAGATAAGAGCGGTTAACGGCATTTTTCCACCGGGAATTTTCTTTTCAAATTCTTGCCCTTTATAGAAAGGAGTAATAACTGCTTTGGGTTCATTGAATGCTTTCTCAAAAATATTAGTTATGTCAACACACCTTTCTTTAATTGAGTCATGCCCTAACACAACAGCAATTAGCGTTCTATTTTCATCTTTTGCAGCTGCTATAAGGTTATAGCCAGCTTTGCTAGTATAACCTGTTTTAGCACAGAAAATCTTGGGATAGTAATATTTATAGTTTTTTAAAAGCAGCTGGCAAGTAGCTTGTATTTTCTCATCTCTGAAAGAAGGCTGGTAAGTTCTTGTAGTTACAATTTCTCGAAAAGTTTTATTTCTTATTGCTTTTTGCAATATGAGAGCAAGGTCAGAAGCACAAGAATAATGCTCAGGGAAGTGCAACCCATGAGGGTTTTTAAAGTAAGTATTTTTACATCCAATATCCTGTAAAAAATTATTCAGCTCTTCCATAAACATGGGAATAGACCCTGAAACTGATTCAGCTAAAATATTACTAGCATCATTTGCTGAAATTAACATTGATGCATAGATAAGGTCTTTTAATGAGACGTTGACCCCAGGGGACAACCCGCTTATAAGCACTGCATCTTTTTCAAGCAGATGCGGTTGACAGTTATAGTTTTTGTGCTTTTCTTCCACAGGAATAAACTCAAGTGCGTCAGAAGTAGCTACAGTGTATTGATTTATATCCGAAACTGTTTCAAGCACATAAAGGACAGTTGCCACTTTTGTTGTACTAGCTGGAAAAAATCTATCATGGCTATTTTTTTCAAAAAGGACTTTCCCATTTTCAGCATTAATTAAAATAGCAGACTTAGCTGAAGTGTTAATTTTTAAAGGGTTAGAAAAAATTAACGAGTGGATTAATAGAGCTATTATGAAAAGAAATCGATTCATGCGACTCTTGCCTTTATAAAAGAAGATAGCTTACCCGATTATTATTTTCAACAAGTCGCTTAATTTAAATTATTTAAACTTAATATCTAATTAATTTAAATTTAATTTAACTTGACACCACTTAATTGTTCAATCTAAAATTAACTTTGGGGGGATTGGAAAATTAGGAGGCCACAATGTTGAATCCAGTACAACTAGAAGAGTCATTTAAAGAATATAGTGAAAACCTAAGCAAGTGGATACATGACGGAATCATTAATATTGATCTAGGTATGCTCCATGAAACAGGCCTTTTAGAAAAAATGGATCAAGATATTGAAGACCCTGATGATTTAACACAGTACTTTCATGTAATTGAAAGTATTGAAAAAGTAACATTGTTTAATGAGCAGTTCGCTATTTGGATTGTTCCAAAAATGGACCAAGAGAATCCCACTACATATGTCCTTATTGCTTTAGTTAATAAAGAAAAAACGAACCTTGAGTTAGTTTTTCAAACTTGTGGAGTTTACAACACACCAAAATATGTGCTGAAAGTATTGCAACACTTTTTAATTGATATGTTGGATACAGAAGCTACAGTAACAGCCATTGAAAAGAATCAATAGGATATTTTTTTTATCATAGTTAATAAATTATACTCGCCATCTCTTTTATAGTTGATCTGATCCATATATTGACGCATCATAAGGATTCCAAGCCCTCCTTCCAGCCTTTGCTCTAAAGGACTTTCTAGATCAACCTTTGCTTCTTGCTTTAAAGGATTAAATAACAAGCCCTTATCTCTAATGGTAAGTATCATTTTATCATTATCATGAATAACTACAGAAAGCTCTATAAACCCTGCAGATTCATTTTTATATCCGTGCTTAATGACATTGACTAAGGCCTCTTCAGAGGCAAGTTCAATTTTACGTAGATCGGATACTTCAAAACCGACTGATTTTATTTGCTTATGGATCCACTGCAACATTTGGTGAAGAGTGTCTAATCGGGCTGGAAATTTTTTAGTATTCAAAGTTAAAAAAAATCTTTTTTTTAACTTCTATCATTCTATCGAAATCACGTCGACAATTTTTTCTGCTAATTTATGAAAAGCTGGCCGAAATGCAGCGCTTCTTGCGCTTTCTTCTGACTCCAACTGTCCTAAGGAAAATGATAAAACTGTTTGTCTAATACCACTAGAGTTAATAAAAGTAAGGTCTTGCAATGAATTTTCATCCACATAATCGTAGTCTTGAGACGAGCTTACCTTAAAAGGGCCCAGCACTGTTTCATTATTTTTCAAATCGATTAATTCAACTGTAGCAACCAGATTTAATCTTCCTTCATCTGCTATAATATTCTCTCTTTTAGTAAAGTCCTTTTCAAGATCCTTTCGATATCCTATTACTTCATGAGAAACGCCAGTCAGCTTAACATCTAATAAATAATCAGCATTACTATTTTTATAAGCGTACAAGCCACTTGCTCCAATTTTTTCAATAAGAGTGGTTGTGAATAGACCGTATTCATCATTTTCTACAAAAGATAATGAAACAGATTTACTTGGAGTTTGAACAAACTGATAGCCACACGAGTTAAAGCCAAGAAATAAAATTATGATTGTAAGTTTTTTAATCGCTCTTCGCATAATTGAGCTGTGGGGGTCTCAGGAAAGACGGTCAGAACTTTAGTATAATAAATGATAGCGGCATCTTTCTGTTTCCTTCGTTCAAAAAACTTTCCAGTTTCATAAAGGGTCTTTGCAAATATTTCTTTTATTTGCACAAGCACTCCCTCTAACTCTGAAATCTTTTCCTCTGAAGGAAATGCCATCTTAAACTTAGAAAGGTTAAGCTCTGCTAGAGCAATAATTTCAGGATTTAAATTTTTAGTATTGCATTGAGCAAGGTACGTTTGCCCTATCTCCATAAAAGCATCAATAGAACATTCATGCTTAGGAAATCTTTTAATCAAAGATTGAAATGTTTCGATAGAGTCCCTAAAATCTTCTAAATCCCTTTGGACTATTCCTTTACCAAATAGTGACCTAGCTGTTAAATCATGATAAGGTAAGCTAGAGATTACTTCGTCATATATTTCAATGGCATCTTCTTTTGCTGAAACAATTTTAGGAGATTTTTTCATGTGAAACATCCTTCGATGAGCTCCATTTCTATAGCTCTCAGCAATAAAAAACTTATGTTTAATTGCACTTTCAAAAAATTTAGGACTGTCAGACTTTTTTAAATACTCCGAAAAAGTATTGTTAGCCATGGTATAATCATTTAATTCATAATACCCTACGCCAAGATAATAAAGTGCTTCTTCTGAAAATGGAGTATTGGGATACTCATCAATTAATATTTCACAAATGTTAAGAAGTGAAATCCAGTCCTGTTCTTGGTGAGACCTTAAAATATAACTGTAATAATCTTGAACAGACGTTTCCTGACTGTGAAGGGAAAAATTTAATGAAATTCCCAATAAAGAAACAAAGAATACTTTTTTTAAATTCATAAAAAACAATTATTTATGCACTTTAAAATAATCTAAGTATTTAACAATGTCAAGTATTCTTAACCTCAAACCTTTTTATACTTTTCATTGAACCGAGAGAGGAGGCTAAAGGGTCATTAAGCTGTACACCCCAAGGATGATCAATAGCAAGAGTCCCTATAATTTTATTATGTAAAATAAATTTAATTTCTATTGCGACCTTACCTGAATTGGAACGGAATAGTTCTTTTAACTTTAACAACTCACTCATTTTAAGAGTTTCCAAACTCATAATAATAGACAGCTGCTGCGTTTTTATTGGCATTTTTTGCTTCTTAGTTTTTTTTTGTTTTTTTATTTGTTCACTTAAATTGTCATAAATGGATTGAACCGATTCGTTGTCTACATCTTGGATGTCTTCTAAGTATTTACAGTGTATTTTACTATCTTCATAAAAAAGAATAGAAAAAATAATTTGATTTTCTACTAAAAGATGGTGATTTGCCTCATATAAATCGGGCCATATAGGTACCTCATACCGCTCCATTCCGTCACTTATGGTAATAATTGCAAACTTTTTTTGCGATTTAGAAGCAATTTTATGTACAACTGATTCAATTATAAAAGCTGTTTTGAAAAGTGTTTTGTCTCCTAGTGTTTCCATATCCTTTAAAGGAAGGCAAGAAAGCTTTTCCAATTGATCTTTAAATTTCTCCATGGGGTGTCCCGTAAGGTAAAAGCCTAAAAGTTCTTTTTCCTTTCTTAAAATTTCATCTTTAGTAGAAGGCGTTGTAATTTGAGGAGCCTTAATAAACTCTTTTTCGGGGTCTTCTATGATAGAAAAGAAGTTCATAATACCTTGAGAGGCTTCTTTTTGTTCTTTATTAACCTTAAAGTACATTGTTTCGACACTTTCTCTTAACTCATCCCTTGTCCATTGCGTAAAGTCAAAACCACCAGAGTCAATAAGGAGTTCAACGTTTTTTTTACCTACTTTGGACGTATCTATTCTTCTAATGAAATCATATAAGCTTGTAAATGGGCCTCGTGCTTTTCTTTCATGCATAATTGCATCAACAGCAGCACTGCCAACTCCTTTTACACCCGACATGGCAAATCGGATACCGTCTTTAACCGGAAGAAACTCACTGCCAGCTTCATTTACATCTGGGGGTAAAATCGCAATTTCCATGACTTGGCACTCTCGAATGAATTTAGCAACTTTAGACAAATCATAGCGGTCACACGTCATGAGTGCTGCCATCCATTCTTTAGGATAATTTGCTTTTAAATAAGCTGTTGTATACGAAAGATACGCATACGCAGTAGCATGCGATTTATTAAAACCATAAGAGGCAAACTTTTCAATTTTGTTGAAAATTATTTCCGCAGTTTCTTGATTTATATCATTCTCAACTGCCCCTTGTAAAAACTTTTGCCTTTGCCTTGTCATTTCCTCCCGGTCTTTTTTCCCCATCGCCTTTCTTAAGATATCACCTTCTCCTAAGCTGTATCCGGCAAGCTTACTGGCAATTTGCATTACCTGTTCTTGATAGACCATAACTCCATATGTTTCAGCTAAAATGTCTTTCATAAGAGGGTGATCAATTTCAATAGGTTCTTTTCCATGTTTTCTATTTATAAAGGAAGGAATCATGTCCATTGGTCCTGGACGGTAAAGAGCTCCAACAGCCAATATTTCCTCAAAGCAATCAATATGAAGATGCTTAGCAAGTTCTTGCATCCCACCAGATTCTAACTGGAAGACTCCAAGAGTTTTTCCCTGATTAAGGAGATCAAATGTTTTACTATCATCAAGAAGAAGACTTGACCAATCTAGTTTTTTCCCATAATTGGCCTCAATAAGGTCTACAGCTTTTTGAATGGATGTTAGCGTTTTAAGTCCAAGAAAATCAATTTTTAGCATGCCGACAGACTCAACTGGCTTCATTGAGTATTGAGTTACAACAATATCAGTATCTTTAGCTGTACAGACAGGTATATGTTCAGTAATAGAATCTTCTGAAATGATAAGCCCAGCCGCATGAATAGAAGTATTCCTAATACTTCCTTCAATTTTTTTAGCCATGTCCAAAATCATTTTAGCTTCTGCATCTGACTGATAAAGATTGTATAATTCGGGATCCACCTCTAATGCTTTTTCAATGGTAATATTTAAGTCGTCCGGAACGAGCTTGGCAATTAGGTTAACCTTGGACAAGGCTACACTTAAAACTCTTCCGACATCTTTTATCGCCATTTTAGCTTTCATTGTACCGAAGGTAATAATTTGAGCTACCCGATCCTTCCCATATTTTTGAATTGTATAATCAATAACTTCGGATCGCCGGTCCATGCAAATGTCGACGTCAATATCTGGATAAGAAATCCTTTCCGGGTTGATAAATCTTTCAAAGAATAAGCTAAAGCGAAGGGGTTCAATATCTGTAATTTCAATTAAATACGCTATGATAGAGCCCGCTGCGGATCCCCTGCCTGGCCCTACTGGTATTTTTTGCTTTTTTGCCCAGGAAATAAAATCATATACTATTAATAGATAGTCACACATTCCCTTCGAAGCTATGATTTTAAACTCATAATCAAGACGATTTTTAACAACTTCTATTGGATTTTGATCCGGGTATTTTTCTCTTACCTTTTCTAAAGACTCTTGATCATATCGTTTTTTTATACCTGCTAAACAAAGGTCATAGAGATATTTTTCTACTTCTTTCTCCCTCTGTTCTTTTGTGTATTCTTTTCCTTCAAGCAATGGAGGAACAAAAACTGGATAATGTTTTGTTTTAAAATCCAAATCACATTGGCACAGGTCAGCTATTTTTTGTGTATTTTCTACTGCTTCAGGTTGATCCTTAAATAACTCATTTATCTGATCTGGAGACTTAAAATAATGTTCTTTCGAAGGATAAGTTTGCCTTTTAGGATTAGGTATTCTTGTCTTTGGGTTACCAAAAGAATCTCTTTCCCAAATCTCACATGGCTCTCCTGACTGGATGTTTAACAAAATCTCATGAGCCCTCCAGTCCTGCTTTTCCAAATAGTGAATATCATTGGTTGCAACAAGAGGAATCTCCAGTTCTGTTGACATGCGGGTTAATACTTGGTTTGCTGTCTTTTGCCTAGATTCGTAGTCTCGTAGTTTTTGAATTACCCAGCTTTCTTTGTCTAAGTTTTTCTCATCAATATCAGCATCATTCATTTGATGCTTTTGAAGTTCAATATAAAAGTTTTCCTGAAACAGGTTCTTGAACCAGAGTAGCTCATCTTTAAGATCATCATATGCATCTTTACACGCTAAATAAGAAATTGGGCCATTTAAGGAACCTGAAAGACATATAAGACCCTCATAGTGCTTCTCTAAAGTCTCTTTGTCTATCCTTGGGTTATAATAAAAGCCTTCAAGGTACCCAATTGAAACAAGCTTGCATAAATTGTTATATCCTTTTTGATTCTTAGCTAAGAAAACTAAAGGAAATGCTGTTGGCGAACCTGGTATTTTCTTCTTATCCAATCTTGACGTAGGAGCAAGCCAAAGTTCGCATCCAATAATTGGCTTAATATCATTAGCTTTGCATTCCTTATAAAAATCAACAATACCATGCATATTGCCTTGATCAGTGAGGGCTAAAGCCTTAATGGAATATGACTTAGCTTTTCGAACTAAGTCCTTAATAGATGCGGTCGAATCTAATATTGAATATTGTGAATGGACATGAAGAGGGATCCAGGACATATAGGATGTATCTCATTTTTTTGAGATACATCCTAGCAAGGAAAGGGGGTTAATACAAACTCAAAATTTAAGCTTCCTTTGGATTTACCTTCACAGACCAAAGAGGAAGAAGTAAAAGTGAGGCAACAAGACCACAAATACCTAAAATAACAAAAAAGCCTCCCCATCCCCATGAATTTGTGATAGCACCTAACGGCCCTCCAGCTGCTGCTGCACCTAAATAGGCAAAGCATCCAGCAAAACCAGTGGCAGTAGCTGCGGCCTTTTTATGAGAAAGCTCAGCTGCAGCCATCCCTATAAGCATTTGAGGACCAAAAATTAAAAATCCAATGACAAACATAAGAAAAGAGTCTCTTAGAACTGCCACGCCTGGAGAGAGCCAAAGAGCAGAAATCGATAAAACTACTAGAAGAGAAAAAATCACGTTAACAGGATTTCTTTTCCCGGAAAAGATTTTATCAGATGCCCATCCAGCTGCTAAGGAACCAAAAAAGCCCCCTACCTCAAACCAGCACACGCATGCACCTGCACTAAGGTAAGAATACCCTTTGTGCTCAACCAGGTAAAGCAAGCTCCAGTCATTAATAGCCGTTCTGATAATGTAAACAAAGAAATACGAAACAGCTAATATCCAAATATAGGGATTATAAAGGACATACTTAAAAAGAATTTCCTTCACGGTGAGGTTTTCCTTTTCTCGCATTGCTGAAGTCGAGTCAGGAAAATCGTTTTTAAATTCTTCTATTTTAGGCAACCCCAAAGACCTTGGTGTGTCTCTCAGGCGGTTTAGCAGGAAAAGTCCAACTAGAATACATATTCCTCCTGGGACAAAAAGCGCATACCTCCAACCATAATATTGCACAAAAAAGGCAGCAACGATTGGAATTAAAGCCCCACCTAAGTTATGAGAAGTATTCCAAAGACTCCACCATCTGCCTCTTTCAGAATGTGAATACCAGTGGGTTAGTAGTTTAGCACAGCCAGGCCACCCCCAACCTTGAAACCATCCATTTAACCCCCAAAATATTGCAAAAAATATTAAAGAAGATGAAAGACCGAAACAAATATTAAAAACACCTGTAAGAATCAGCCCAATAGACATAAAATAGCGAGGATTTGATTTGTCACCTATTATTCCACTAACAAACTTACTGACCCCATAAGTGATAGATAAAATACTACTTAGCATTCCTAATTGGGACATGTCCATATGGAAGTGCTCTTTTAAAGCAGGGATAGCAAAAGTGAAGCTTTTACGAGTAAAATAATAAAATGCATACCCAATATACATCGCATAAAACGTTCTAAAACGCCAATAGCGGTATTTCTCTTTAACTAGGGTTTTATCTTTTATCTCGTCTTTAGCTGGAGCCGGTCGCAAAATATCGCGTACACTCACTGTTCACCTCATGAAATTAATATTTGGCAGATGCAAATAGCATGTTTTATTTTTTTTTTAAAGAACAATAATTTTATCTTTAGCAACAAAAATTGTCAATTTAATTGACTAATTGTAAAACTAATTATTTTAATTAGAAGTAAAATTATTTAAATAATAAATTAAGTTTGTTATTTATAATAAATAGGATCATTAACAACTTCTAAAGAAATAACATATATATTTAAAAAAAATATTAAATATAAAAAAAAGTGTAAATATTTTATTTACATGTAAATTCTAAAAACATTTAGTTAATGTTTGTAAGTTTATTTTTTAATACCAGGCTTTAAATTTTTATGCCGATGTTTTTATCATTGCATTCTTACTCATATATGTTTAAAGATCTTCGAGCCATAAATCTTATCTTTTCTTATAATCGACCTAGGTTATTAATATGAAATTTCAAATCCCTAAAGGTCTATTCGACATCTTACCTTATAATGCTGCGGAAAATTGGCGTTTGTCAGAATATTGGCAACACGTAGAAGCAGTCATGCGAAAAATAGCTAGAGACTATGCTTTTCAGGAAATCAGAACCCCTGTTTTTGAAAAAGCTGAACTATTCGATCGAGGAGTAGGTGAAGCTACTGATATTGTCAGTAAAGAAATGTATGTATTTGAGGATAAAGCAAAAAGATCTTTAGCTCTTAGACCTGAAGGGACATCATCCGTAATGAGAGCTTTTGTAGAAAAGAACCTTTATACTTATTCAAAAATAAATAAGCTTTTCTATATTGCCCCGATGTTTAGATACGAAAGGCCACAAGCCGGCAGGTACAGACAGCACCATCAATTTGGCGTAGAAGCAATTGGAAATGCGAGTTTTGAGCAGGATGTTGAAATAATTGACATGCTTTGGGAGCTTTACAAAAGACTTGGATTGAAAAATCTTACTTTACAGCTCAATTCAATTGGCGATGCAGGATGTCGGGAGTCTTTTAAAAAAGTTCTTTCAGAATTTTTAACTCCTCACTACGACAGTTTATCTGAAGAAAGCAAAGTTAGATTTGAAAAAAACATATTGCGCATCTTTGATTCCAAAGATCCAAAAGATCAAGAAATTTTACAAAATGCGCCTTCAATTCTAGATTATTTATCAGATGATGCAAAAAAACATTTTGATGGAGTATGCCATCTTCTTGAAAAAATAAACATTCCCTTTGAAATTAATCCCAAAATTGTAAGAGGACTCGACTATTACAATAGAACTGTATTTGAAATCACCACCGAAGAACTTGGGGCGCAGGGCACTATTGGAGCTGGAGGAAGGTACGATGGGTTTACTTCAGTATTTGGAGGTCCATCTCTTCCTGGAATAGGCTTTGGTTGCGGTATTGAAAGAGTACTTCAAGTAATGCTTAGACAAAATGTTTCGTTCCCAAAATTGTCTAACCCATTTGTTTATTTCATTGCTTTAGGTGATAGGGCTAACGAGTTTTGCTTTACTTTGCTAACAAAATTGCGTCATGCACATCTACCATGTGAAATGTCTTTTAATACTAAAAAAGTTCAAGAAGGGCTTAAAAAAGCTAATCAATTAATGGCACAATATGCTGTTGTCATTGGAGATGATGAAATAGCCTCGAATCAAGTAAGCTTAAAGCACATGATTGATAGAAAAGAAAATAAACTTGCTTTAGCTAATCTTTTCCAAACGCTTTTACATTTATGGAGTAAAAATGAGCACCCCACAGTACAAACGCACACATGATTGCGGATCTTTAAGAAAAACTGATATCGACAAAAAAATAAATCTTTCAGGATGGGTAAATAGAAGAAGAGACCATGGTGGCTTAATTTTTATTGATCTAAGAGATAGATACGGAGTAGTTCAGCTTGTTTTTGATCCCAAAATTTCTGAAACACTACACAAAGAAGCATCCAAACTTCGATCTGAGTGGGTAGTTTCTGTTTCGGGAACTGTATCACATCGTGGAGAAAACCTTATTAACCCCAAACTGGCTACAGGTGAAATCGAAGTAAATGTAGAATCACTAAATATAATTTCAGTTGCTAAAACACCTCCTTTTTCTATTTGTGATGATACTATTGATGTTCATGAGGAACTTAGATTAAAGCATCGTTATTTAGACATTAGACGAGGGTCAATTATTCACAATTTAGAGATTCGTCATAAGGCTTTGCATGTTATTCGCAACTTCTTAAACTCTCATAGTTTTTTAGAAGTGAGCACTCCCATTTTAGCAAAGTCCACACCTGAAGGTGCTCGAGATTATCTCGTCCCTTCTCGAATTTACCCAGGGAACTTTTATGCACTGCCACAGTCACCTCAAATTTTCAAGCAGCTTTTAATGGTCTCCGGTGTTGATAGATACTATCAAGTAGCTCCTTGTTTCCGAGATGAAGATTTGAGATCTGACCGGCAACCTGAATTTACTCAAATTGACATTGAAGCAAGCTTTCTTGGTTCTGAAGATATTTATAGCCTTTGTGAAACAATGCTGACAAAGATCTTTAAAGAATGCTTGGATATTGATATTTCAACTCCTTTCCCAAGAATGACTCATAACGAGTGTATGGAAAGATATGGCACTGACAAGCCAGATCTTCGCTTCCAAATGCCTCTAGTGCGTTTAGATGATATAATTGAAGCCTCCAACTTTGATCTTTTAAAGGACTATCTTCAAAATAACGGTTGTGTCAAAGCAATATGTGTTAAAAACGGAGCAGATTTCTCCAGAAGAGAGATCGATGAGTTTATTTCATTTGTCTCCCCTTTTAATCTTAGAGGACTTGCTTGGATGAAAAAAACTCAAGAAGGATTTTCTTCTAATATTGTGAAATTCTTTAGTGTAGATCTTCTACAGAAGCTAGAAAAAAGAATGAAGGCTGAAAATAATGACCTTATTTTAATTGCTGCTGAAAAAGACACTATTGTCAATCAAGGAATGGATCATTTAAGACGGCATATAGCAAAAAAGCAAGGATTAATAGATAAGTCATCCTATAGATTTTTATGGGTTACAAATTTTCCTATGTTTTCCAAAGATGAAACAACAAACGAACTCAAAGCTGAGCACCATCCTTTCACGCAGCCTAATCATGAAGATATTCCTCTCCTTGAAACAAACCCTTTACAAGTTAGATCCCTTGCATATGACCTTGTTGTAAATGGGTATGAACTTGCTGGCGGATCGCAAAGGATACATGACCAAGACATTCAAGAAAAAGTTTTTAATGCTCTTAAGTTAGAGCCTAAAGACATTGATGAAAAATTTGGATTTTTTATAGAAGCATTGAAGTATGGGACACCACCGCATTTAGGCATTGCGTTTGGATTAGATCGACTAATAATGTTGCTTTGTAAAACCGAAAATATTAGAGATGTAATTGCCTTTCCCAAAACACAGAAAGCTAGCGATTTAATGATGCAAGCACCCTCAGAACCTCTTAAAGGTCACCTTGCTGAACTCAAGATAAAGTCTGAGGCTACAGAAATACATTGGAACTAGTTCATTTTTAATTTAAAAACGGAGTTTTTATATGCTTCGATATGTTTACTTTTCGGCTTTAATACTGTTTTCTACAGCTTTTTGCGATCAAACAGATAATGTTAATGCAATTTCAGAAGCTCTTGGACACCGTATAGGAAAGTATTTAGAATCTTTAGGAGTCCAAGTTGACTTAGATTTAGTTGTTAAAGGCCTCCAAGGAGAAAAAAAGGGAGACGACTCTCCTATGACCGATGATGAATGTATCGCGGCTATCTCCGAACTTCAAGACAAACTCTTTGAAAAGCAATCTGAATATAATTTAGTAGAAGCCGACAAGTTTTTATCTGAAAATTCTAAAAAAGAAAATATTGTCGAAATTGAAGCTAAAAAACTCCAATATAAAATATTAAAAGAAGGAAAAGGATCTCAAGTTCAACTATCTGACGCCCCACTTATAAAATACACTGGAAAATACCTAAATGGGTCAGTTTTTGGCCAGACCATGGAACCTGAGATTATTGAGTTGAGTGAAACTATTGCTGGGTTCAAAAAAGGCGTTTTAGGCATGAAAGAAGGTGAAAAAAGACTTCTTTTTATTCATCCTACTTTAGGCTACGGGAAAGACCACTTAACAGAGCCAAATTCCCTTTTGCTATTCGAAGTGGAAGTAGTGAAAACAAATGGATTAAATAAACCAGATAAATTTATTTCAGAGTCTCCTGACTTGAAAAAAGGCATTCGATGAAAGTCATCTTATATCAACCTGAAATTCCATCCAATACAGGCAATGTGATCAGAACTTGCTTCATTACAGGAGTCTCTTTAGCACTGGTAAAACCTTTGGGTTTTTCCATATCAGATAAACAAATGAAAAGAGCTGGTTTAGACTATTACAAAAATAGTGAAATTGAGCTGATAGATTCTTTACCAGATTATTTAGATAAGCACTCTAATCCTTTTTACTTTTTTTCTAGCAAAGCCACAAAAAACTATACTGAAGTAAGCTACCCAGCTAATAGTTTTTTAATTTTTGGATCTGAAACTTCAGGGCTACCTAAAGAGTATTTTGAAAGATGGCCTGATAATTTTGTTACACTTCCAATGAAAAGGCCAAGGTGCTTAAACCTTTCAAATACTGTAGCTATAGCAACCTATGAAGCCCTAAGGCAGCAGAATTTCAACTTTATTTCTTAACCAGAAGGCACCAAACTGTACTAATAACGCCGGCAGTGGTCAAAGGGAGAAAAAAAGTAATATTTTTATCAGACAAAATTAAATCCCCAGGCAAAGTCCCAAACCAAGCCAAAAACCAAGGCATTTGAATTTGTAAATACAATAGGATGCCTATAATAAGCGAAAGTAAAAGGGTCGTATAGACCCATCTAATTATCATTTTGCAGATTCAATAAACTCTTTAATAGCGTCAGCATCTCTTAGCCCAACCAAGCGATTTATTTCCTTGCCATCTTTAAATAAGATTAGGGTTGGAACAGATGTAACTTGAAATTGTCCAGCTGTTTTCTGTTCACTGTCAATATCTAGCTTACCTATGACAGCCATGCCTTGAGTTTCACCTGCGACTTGCTCTAAAATTGGTGACATCATTCTGCATGGGCCACACCATTCAGCATAAAAATCTACTAAAGTAATGCCGGATTCAATTTCTTTAGAAAAAGAATCGTCTGTAAGCTTTTTGATCAATGATTTGTCTGTCATTTTTTATCTCCTTAATAAGGTTGGTCTTTTGAGATCTTCATCTTCCTTAAAGAAAATGAGCCCCATAGGCTTATCTGCAACCATTGATGACTTTCTTTTATGCAGATCTAAGTTTCACTGAAATGATTTTGTCTTTTATTCGTCAGAAACTTCAAAAACCTACTAAAAAAATAGCACATGATATCTAAAACAACAAGCGCCTTATCTTTTCTATCTATTAGAAAAGTTTATTCGACCTTATATAAGGTTCTTGCATTCTAACTATTTTTTAATTTTATTTTTAAAGTGCTGTTGCAACTCTTTAATTGATTTTTCTGTTTTTTCAACAACTGCCTGAATGGCTTCCTCTTTTTCTAGGTGTTTATAATCTTCCATAGAAATAGGCGCTCCAAACATACAGGAAACTTTCTGAAAAAAAGAAGGGAACTTTTTATTTCTAGGCCATGCTTCATATGTTCCATCAACATATGTCGGCACGATAGAGGCGCCGCTTTTTAAAGCAATAAAACCAATACCAGATTTAATAGGAGTTAATTCTCCCTTTTTAGACCTTGCCCCTTCAGGAAAAATTAATAATTTTTGATTTTTCCTTAAAATAGAAAAAATCACTTTAAAAGTTTTTCTATCATTTGCTTTCATTCCAATTGGATGAGCATTAAGTTTTTTTATAAGCCAAGAAAACATCCTATTTTTGAAGAGTGAGGATCTGGCTAAGAAATGAATTTCATAGGGACAAGAAACTGCTATTAGTGGCGGATCAAAAAAAGAAGCATGATTAGAAGCAATAATGCATGATCTTTTGGGAATATTTTCAACTCCGTATACTTTTAGCCTAAAAAAAAGTTTGAAAAAACACTTAGCAATAAAGCGAATAACCTTGTAAAACAAAGACCGCTTAAGTTTTTTTTTTACATCTCGAACTTTTAAAATAATGCAATCAACAACTTCATTTGCAGAAATTTGACTTGTATCTATTAAGTGAGCATCACTTGCCTGTTTAAGAGGAGACACTTCTCTTGTAGCATCGGTATGATCTCTTTTCTGAATATCCTCTAAAATTTGATTTAACGATAAAGTAGAAGATTTTTCAGGAAATTTTTCTTGAAATTCCTTATATCTTCTTTCTGCTCTAACTTCAGGATTTGCCGTAAGAAATATTTTTACTTCAGCATTAGGAAAGACGACCGTCCCCATATCTCTTCCCTCAAATACTGCATCTTCTTTTTCGCCAAATTTTCTTTGAATCTTTACCAACTCTTCTCTTAAAAAAGGATAAGATGCAATTTTTGAAACAATAGATGTAACTTCTGGTGTTCGAATGCTTTGCGTCACATCCTCTTTGTTAAGGAAGTAATGCTTTTCTCCATTCAAATCTTTAATATCATAATTAAAATTATCTAATAGTTTTTTTACTTGTTCCTCATTATCAATATCAATTGCATGATTCAAGCATAACAATGAAAAAGCTCGGTACATTGCCCCAGTATCAAAGTAAAAAAAGTTAAGCCGTTTTGCTAAAGATTTAGCTACAGTAGACTTCCCTGTTCCTGCTGGTCCATCAATTGCGATAATCATAAAAATTCCTAACTGAGGTAAAAGTATAAAATAGGAGCATTTATAAAGATAGAGTCTAACATGTCAAGTACCCCGCCAATTCCTGGAATAGAGCTACTATCTTTTATTTTAACGTCTCTTTTAAATAATGATTCAACAAGGTCACCTATTTGAGAGAATACTGCTAAAATAACCCCCAATATGAAGCAATCAGCCTTTGAAAATTGAAACGGGAATAAATAATGAAATAAGAAGCTAGTAGCAATGGCCACTATAAATCCACCTAATGAGCCTTCTACTGTTTTATTAGGGCTTACTACTTTAGCTAGTTTATGCTTTCCAAAAAGTTTACCAATAAAATAGGCTGCTACGTCCGTAATTTTTGTGATAATAAGTAAATAAATTATCCAAAGTCTACCATCAGTAGCATAGTTTAGAGAATCGTCATATATTATTGACAAAATCATACCTAAAGGAATGGCAGTATAAATAATACTAAAAAAGGACACAGAAATGTTTGTAACTGCCCCATCAATTTTAGAAAAGTGAGTTAAAAAAAAGGCTATTGCAATGGGGAATAACAACACCGCGGGCAGCAAAGGATAACCCTGTCCATAGCTGGTAACAAAAAAGCTCCCAATTAAAATTATAACAGAAGGTAAAGCAATCCATTTATTAATATGCGCTTTTTTTTGTACTAGGTTGATAAACTCATAGTTGGCAAAAAGGCCTAGCATCAGCACTAAAAAAAATACTAAGAAAGGGATAATCCCATTATAAGCAAATACCAGAAGAGTTCCTACAATTCCAACTATACAAAGTGAAATAATTAATCTTTGAACAAATTCCTTGCCGAATTTTTTCATTTTTTACCTAGTCTCCGTTGTCTTTTTTGAAATTCATTTATTGCTGTTAAAAGTGCCGTTTTATCAAAGTCTGGCCATAATACTTTTGTAATGTAAACTTCCGAATATGAAATCTGCCAAAGTAAAAAATTGCTAAGCCTCTGTTCTCCACTTGTCCGTATCAGTAAATCTGGATCACGATAGTCTTTTGTGTCTAAATAATTTGAAAAAATATTTTCACTCAAATCATTAATAGATAACTTATTTTCTTTGATATCAGCACAAATTTTCTGAACCGCTCTACAAATCTCATTTCGCGCACCGTAATTGATAGCTAGAACTAACTCAATTTTTTCGCATTTTTCAGTAGATGCTTTTACTTCCTTAATTATTTTTTGTAATGATGAAGGCATTTTAGTTAAGTCGCCTATTGTCGATAGTTTTACTCCTTCTTCAATCATCATTTCTTTCTTTTCTTTTAAATAAACTTCTAAAAGATGAATTAAATCATGAATTTCCTGCTTGGACCTACCCCAGTTTTCTGTTGAAAAGGAGTAGACAGTTAGAACTTTAATGCCAATTTCTGATGCATCACGCACAATTTGAGTAAGAGCTTCTGCTCCTTGCCAATGCCCCATAATAGGTGGTAAATTTTTTTTCTTTGCCCACCTTCTATTCCCATCCATAATAATAGCTAAGTGATGAGGAATATTCATGGGATCAAGATCAGCTAGTTCTTGATCAGAAAAATCTTTATTTGTTGATATTTCAGCAATAGTCATAGCTAATAAAATTTAATTTTTCCAAATCACTTGATCACTTTTAGGTCCAACTGAGACTAATTTGATCGGTCTTTCAATATACTCACTGATATATTCTAAATATTTTTTTGCATTTAGAGGTAACTTATTCCAAGTATCTACTGTTTCAGTAGATTTTTTCCACCCTGGAAAAGTCTTGTAAACTGGAGTTACCTTATTTAATTCATCCATTAAAGAAGGAACGTTAGTTATTTTTTCCCCATTGTGCTCATATTTAATACAAATTTTTATTTCATCCAGATGATCTAAGATGTCCAGCTTTGTCACCACAAGATGAGTTATGCCGTTAATTTGCGTAGAGTATTTTAGAAGGACCAAATCTAGCCAACCAATCCTTCTCTTTCTTCCTGTTGTAGTTCCAGTCTCACGCAAATTTTCATTTGCATTAGAAAAAATCTTCTCTTCTTCCTCTGACAGTTCAGTTGGGAAAGGACCATTTCCAACTCTGGTAAGATAAGCTTTGGCTATTCCAGTAATTTGTACATCATAGGAACTTCCCACCCCTGCTGAAGCTAAAACCCCACTTGAAATGGTCGAACTTGATGTCACATAAGGATATGTTCCAAAACCAACATCTAATAGAGTACCTTGCGCTCCTTCAAATAAAACAGGTCGATTTCTCTCCATTTCACGAAAAAGAAAGCTTTCTACATTTCGCGTAAGCTTCTTAATTATGGGTCTATAAGCGCTAAATTCCTTTATGATATCATCAGCATTTAGAGGATCTATATTAAAAATATTTGTAAGGTACTTATTTTTTTCTGTAACATTTTTTCTTAAAATTTCTTCAAATGTTGCTTCATGAAGAAAGTCTGCAACTCTAATACCTACCCTATTAATTTTATCTGCATAACAAGGTCCAATTCCCCTCATTGTTGTACCAATAGCTCCTTTTCCTTTCCCCTTTTCTTGAGCTAAGTCTAATAGTTTATGATAAGGCAATATTATATGGGCATGCTCAGAAATATAAAGCCGGTTTTCATAGTCAATATTATTATCCTGCAATCCTTGAAGCTCTCTTATAAGAAACTGAGGGTCTATTACTACCCCAGCCGCTAACACACATGTAGTGTGCTTGTATAAAATACCTGAGGGAATAAGATGAAAACGATACTCATTACTACCTTTTACAATAGTATGCCCAGCATTATTCCCCCCCTGTGATCTAACGATAATCTCTGAATGCTCGGAGTAAAGATCGACAATTTTTCCCTTACCTTCATCTCCCCACTGCATTCCAATAACAATTAGTTTTGACATAAGCATTAATCTCAAAAAGCAATTATGATACCTTGAATTGTAAAGAATATCTACTCTAAGAATCAAAATTCTTCTTTATCCATTTATACTGGACAGAATCAAGTTAGATTCAGTAAGATTTTTCTCTATAACTAACTCTTGGGAATATGATGGAAAAGCGAAAAAAATGGCAGTTTTTATTGATATTAGCAGTTCTCGCATTAACTGTTTACAATATTCTTCCAACAATTTTTTATTACTCAAAGTCTCTTAGAACACCTATAGGAGAAAAAAAAATTGAAAACGCTTCGATTGATATTGCTAAAAGAGTCAATCAGTTAGAAAAAGAGTCTGTTGACTGGCTTAAATCATTTTGTAACTCTCTAAAAATTTCTCCAGCATCTATTCAACTAAACAAAGAAAACCCCCAACAAATCTTTATTAAGTTTATAGCTGAAGAACAATGTACTAAATTTAAGGATCACTTTCCAAGAGCTGGATCATTAATTCCATTTACTCCGGCAAAGCTATCTTTGGCGCATTATACTCTTGACCCTAAAACGGCATGTATTCAAAGGCAAATTGCTATTCATTTAGAGCCAAAAGATGTTCAAGAGTTTTTTACGGCCATTGAAAAGAGGGATAGAAACGGCGAATTAACTTCTTCTTATAAAGATATAGTTTTAGATAGAGCAGCTTCCATTGCGCAAATAATCTTAAATAATAACTCAGAAAATTTGATCAGCAAAACTCTACTAAATTCACAATCTGAAAAGCAGGATGGTGATTTTATTTACCTTCTTTCTAATAAAATCTATCAATTTAATGAAGTTTTTGGAAATAACTCAAATATCGCAAAAAGATTTTTCGCCAACATATCCAAAAACACCTCCCTAAACAAATCGACCTCCTTTTCTTCATTACTAGAGCTTTTTGATCAAACTAAAGATTCTATAAAAATTGAAAGAATAGCTCTTCAGAAGAAAGAGGAAGACTTAAAAAAAGAAAAGAAATTCTTAAGTGAATCTTCCCTACAACAATTGAGGTCTTTAGAAAGAAAAGAAAAAACTATTACAGCAGCTAAAGATATTCTAAAAAAGAATAAAGGATATTTTCAATTAAATGACTCAAGCTTACCTTTTGACAAAATTAAGGAGCGGCTTACAAATAGCTACAACCCAGGCCAATCTAAACAATCCTTTTTAATTGGAGATCAAAATACATTTATTAAGGAACTTATTATTGATTGGGAAAGTGATAAAATATCATTAGTTTTACATGATGATATTTTACAACTTAAAGAAAAATACTACTCTGATAGCAATACTAAATACCTTAGAAATCAGTTTGATCAACTATATATAAATGAAATTGCAGCGATTACAAGAGCCAGTGACGAGAACATTGTAGTAGCAGAAAATGAGCTTACTTTAAATCTCAATCATTTGACCAACAGCAAATCACTTCTACGCCTAGACCTTCACAAGCTAGCGCTGAAACAATCTAATGCTATTGTACAATCTATTCAAGAGCTGTGGAATCCTAAACATCCTGAATTGAAAAAATCCTCTTTTCCAATTGTTGATAGTCAGGAATATAGCAAACTTTCACTAGAAGAAAAATCTTTATGCCTAGCCTCATTTGTACCAACAATGCAGCAAGATGACACCTCTAATGGAATGAAAAAAGGCTCTATCTACATTGTCGCTAAAGGATTAAATCGAATTATTCAAAAGTATTCTACTTACACAGAAAATGATAAAGCGCGTCTGTTTATAAAAGATTTTTACGAATTAAGAGACTTGCTAGCTCAATTTGGGTTCATCGGCTATCCAGCATCCCTTCATTATATGGGTGAAGAGTTTGCTGATGACTATATTTTCGAACTAGACAATTACTACTCTACATTCCTTGCTGCTACAAGAGAAAACTTTTATGTCCCAGGATCAAAGGAGTTTGCCGTTCTTGAATTTACTGACTTAGAACAAAGAATATTAGCACAAAATAAAATTGACACTCAAATTCATGAAGACCTTCTTAAATGGAAAGATGACTATCATGCAGCGCTAGCTAGCCTGGATCCAAATTCAAAGCTATCTGTACCCAAACCAACTAAAAATCCCATTTGGAACAATATTGCTTTAAGTATAAAAAAATATTTCAGAGGTGATGAAAGAAAGGTATTGCGCTGGGGACTAGACCTTTCAGGGGGAAAAACTGTCTCTATTGAGCTGAAAGATCAGAATAATAAGACAGTCACTAATGAAGAAGACCTAAAACAAGGATTAAATGAGCTATATAATCGCGTAAATAAAATGGGAGTTTCCGAAGTAAGTATGCGATTAGAAGGCAATCATATAATGCTAGATTTTCCAGGTTCTCAAAATTTATCCGCACAAGAACTAGTCAAAGCTTCATCAATGTATTTCCACGTTGTTAATGAAAAGTTTTCCAACAGAAATTCAGCGCTTTCTGATGCTGTAGACCGGTTCCTGCAAGAAGTTTGGAATGAAGCAGTCGTAACTAATCAAAAAGACACTGAAAGCGTTAACCAAATTGCAAGACTACATTTATATGGTGATCAGTATGAAGCGAATGTTATTCAACCAAAAACGGAAGCTGCTAAAGTACTATATGATAATGGATTAAGACTTCAAGATTTAAACGACGCTAGAGCAACTAGTCAATTTGACGATGCTATTTCAAAAATTGGTATCTTAAGAGGCTCTGATTATACTAAGTGGTTTGGGCAGTCACATCCTTTACTTATCGTTTTTAATAATTATGCCTTGGAAGGTTCTAGCCTTAGCAATATAAAATCTTCTTATGACCCTGCTAAAGGAAACTATTTAAGCTTTGAAGTAAAAAGTACCACTCAGACTCCAGACAACCAAAAAGTCAACCCAAGGTCTGAGCTCTATAACTGGACATCTCAATTCGCAAAAGAAAAAATCGAAGGAACAGTCAGCGAAAGCTATTCAAATGGTCAAGGTTGGAGAATGGCTGTTGTCTTGAATGACACTATAATCAGCGCCCCCACTTTAGATTCTCCACTCAAAGATAGTGCAATGATATCAGGAAGTTTTTCTCAAAGAGAAGCTAATCACTTAGTTTCTGATTTGAAAGCTGGATCTTTGACATTTACTCCTAAAATTTTATCTGAAAAAAATGTTAGCCCAGAGTTAGGTCAAAAAGACAGAACCCAAGGAATAGTAGCCACAGCTGTAGCTCTTATATTAGTCATTGCTGCTATGACATCTTATTACAGATTTGCGGGAATAGTTGCATCAGTTGCCGTGCTATTTAACTTAATCATTATGTGGGCAACACTTCAAAACCTTCATGCCACATTGAGTTTAGCTGGAATTGCTGGTATCATACTTACAGTTGGTATGGCTGTTGACGCCAATGTACTAGTTTTTGAAAGGATTAGAGAAGAGTTCAGTCTCACAAATCGCATTGCACCAGCTATTCAAGCAGGTTACAAAAAAGCATTTAGTGCAATTTTGGACTCCAATGTAACAACCATTATCGCTGGCCTTATTCTTTTAAATTTTGACTCAGGTCCAATTAAAGGCTTTGCTGTTACATTAATTATTGGAATAGCTTCTTCCATGTTCACCGCTCTTTTCATGACTAGGTTTTTCTTTTCTATTTGGGTACAGAACCCAAAAAATACATCACTAACTATGATGTCACTAATTAAAGGAACTCATTTTAATTTCTTAAAAGTCAGCAAGTTTGTCATTGCAGTTTCTGGGTTAGTCATTTTGGTTGGCGCATTTTTTGCTAGTTATCAAAAAAACTCCCTTTTAGGAATGGACTTTACTGGCGGATATGCTGTAAATATTGAATTTAAAGCACAAAAAGATGCTAATTATAAAGATACTCTTGAAAAGGCATTCCTAGAAAATGGAGCAACAAATCAGGATTTTTCTGTCAGAACATTAACTCCTTCAAACCATTTACGAGTAATGTTTGGCATGTCAATGGAAGAAAGTGGTAAACCATTTTCAACACTTAAAACTTCTGAAGAAAAAATATCTTGGATAACAAATAGCATTAAAGCTTCAGGTTTAACTATCACTAATAAAGATCTATCTCAAGACTGGTCAAATGTAAGTGGTCAAATGTCCGATAATATGAAACATGCTGCTCTAATTAGTCTTGCCATTTCCTTACTAGCTATTATGGTTTACATAACTATTCGATTTGAATGGAAGTACTCTGTTAGTGCATTAATTTGTTTAGTTCATGATGTTCTTGTTTCTTTAGGTTTAGTAGCTATTTTTCATGCATTAAATTTCCCAATCCAAATTGATCTTAATACTATAGCTGCACTAATGACAATTATTGGATACTCTTTGAATGACACTATTATTATTTTTGATAGAATTAGGGAAGATGTACATTTAAAGAAAAGAACTTCTCTTCGCGATATTGTTAACGAAGCGTTAAACGCTACGTTAAGTAGAACTTTAATTACTTCTTTAACTACATTTTTAGTACTTTTAGCATTAGTCCTCTTAGGCGGCAGTACAATTTTTAGTTTTGCATTTGTTATGTGCATTGGGGTTATATTTGGAACTTTATCATCCTTATTTATTGCCTCTCCACTTATGTTGTTTTTCCATAAGCTGGAAGACAAAAAAGGCAGGAAATTACCCCTATCCAATAAAGCTTAAACACAAAGTAATTGCCCAAAGCTCACTAAATATGATATTTTAAGTTTAATTGGAAGTACCTTATTACTGAATAACCCTAAGAAGAACAGTTGTCCTATGAATTGAGATTAACTTTATTATGCTTTAACATTTCAATTTTTTAATCTGAAAATTTTTATTTTCAGTGGAAGGTTCTTTCAATCTTGATGCTAAAAATTTAAGCAAAAGATTGGAAAAAATAATGGCTGAACAGGCGAATTTACAACCAATTTGGGTATATCCAAAAGAAGATCCCGTTTGGTTGAAAAAA
>Ga0066639_10000146_pt1 | contig 56862 bp, 54 predicted proteins | sample CryGeyCG2114_010_2_FD_59504 | JGI IMG/M metagenome (GOLD analysis project Ga0066639, IMG submission 59504) | Groundwater microbial communities from aquifer - Crystal Geyser CG10_big_fil_rev_8/21/14_0.10 | ecosystem: Environmental > Aquatic > Deep subsurface > Groundwater | place: USA: Utah...
TGGCGCAAAAAGCAGGGAAGACTAGCAAAGAAGTATCTAATGTAACGATTTGGGGTAATCACAGCTCTACGCAAGTCCCTGATTTTTTTCATGCAAAAATTAATAATATTCCAGTTGAAGATGTTATTAAAGACAAAGCCTGGTTAGAAAAGGAATTCCTGCAAAAAATACAAAAAAGAGGAGCTGAAATTATAAAAGCGCGAGGTAAATCCTCGGCCGCATCTGCCGCATCTGCCGTTATCGATAGCGTCCAATCAATGATTAATCCGACAGTTTTTGGAGACTGGTATTCCCTTGCACTTCATAGTAAAGACAATCCTTATCATATTGATCCTGACCTTATTTTTTCTTTTCCGTGCATCACAAGTGAGAGTGGTAAAATTTCTATCGTAAAAGATGTGAAGATCAATTCATTTTTAGAAGAAAAAATTAAACTCACAGAAAAAGAGCTTAAAGAAGAAAGAGATATGGTATCCCACTTGCTCAAAGGGTAAATATGGAAAAGGATGTATTATTTGAAATCACAAAAGAGCATCTAGAAACGGGTATGAGGGGGTATCCGGTAGGATACTGTACTACATCTTCTGTAGATGAAAAAAAGGGTCTTTTTTATGTAGGTAAACCGGTTTCTGAAATGAGCCACTTTGACCCCATTGAAGTAATATATTTGCTCTTTCATAAAAAATTAGGAGATAAGAAGGAGGTAGACTCTTTTAAAGAAGAGCTTATTGTCCGATCTAAATGTTCCGACGAGTTTGTCGACCACGTTACTAAGCTTCCTAGAAAAGGACATCCCATGTCGTTGTTTGCTTCTGCCTTGCAAGTTTTAGGCATGGTGGAAAAAGTAGGAGACTATCGGGAAGACTGTTTAAATATTATAGCCAAACTTCCCTTTGTTGCAGCAACTGTTATTAATTACCATGCTAATGCAGGTCCTGTAAAAGAAAATCAGCCCGAAATGGGGTATATGGAAAACTTTACCCACATGCTCAATTTACCGATCAGCCATAAAGATCTCTTGTGCGAGGTACTTCGCAAGTTTAATATTTTACATTATGATCATGGGGGAGGCAATCTATCTGTTTTTGTTGGAAAAGCAGTAGCTTCAGGACTGCAGCATATGTATGGAGCTTTATCAGCGGCGATGAACGGCTTAGCTGGGGCAAGGCATGGAAAAGCCAACCAAGATTGTTTAGCATTTGTGCAAGAGATTCAAACAGAACTGGGAGATGATCCGAGGGAATCTGAAATAGAAAAATTTCTTAAAAATAAGCTAGAGCATCATGACTTGATATTTGGATTTGGTCATGCTGTATTAAGGGTAGAAGATCCAAGGGCTACTATATTTTATGACTTTGCCCAAAAACATTTTTCTTCTCATCCTCTTGTGAAAATTGCCCTTATTTTAAGAAAAGTAGGAACTAAAATCTTACAGGAAAATCCCAAGATTCATGATCCATATCCCAATGTCGATGCTATTTCTGGCTCAGTTTTGTCGGCTGCAGGATTTACCTATCCCGAATACTTCACCATTTTATTTGGACTTGCCAGATGTGTTGGGATTGCTATTCAAATTGTATATGAAAGGTTAGAGGCGAGAGAAGGAAAAGGAACTCCTATTATTCGACCAAGATATATTTTTAAACCGCGGTAATAAAGTTTTTTTCAATATTTATTAAATCTTACCGTGCGATATCATTTATGCCATGAATATCGCAGTTATAGGCGCAGGATTAAGCGGCCTTTCTACTTCTTGGTATTTGCTTCAACATCGGGCAAAAGTGGATTTATTTGATCCGTTAGATATTGGCAAAGGAGCTTCGGGACATTCTACAGGATTAATTAACCCATTTCCTGCAAAACATACGAGAAAGACCCTTTTTGCTGATGAATCTTTACGTGAGGTGAAGTACCTACTGCAAGTAGCCCAGGAAAATACTTCCACAACTTTAGCTGAAATGACAGGCCTTTTTAAAAAGCCTTTAAATGAAGAGCAGAAAAAAGAATTTACTTTACTTGCGCAAAAGCACCCTGAGCTAAGTATAAAAAATTTATATGGAGCAGAAGGACTTTTTATCTCGACTGCCATTACCGTCCATCCTCAGAACTACCTAGATGCCCTATTTGCTGCCTGTAAAAAAAGTGGCCTTAGATACTTTCAAAAAGAAGTGTCTTTAGACGATCTTTCCTCTTATGATACAGTTGTTATTGCTACGGGACATAATACTGCTTTAATAGAAAAGTTTATGGACGTTCCTTTTTCTGCGACAAAAGGACAAATGTTAGTTTGCAAGTGGCCTGATAACGTGCCAAAATTGACCATGTCTATTGCAGCCAAGGGACATATCAGCCCTTTCGATGAAGTATGTTACATAGGATCTACTTATGAACGCAACTTTACAGATGATAAGCCAAATAGCAATTCAGATAATTTACTTACTCAAGTATCTGCTTTTTTTCCCTTAGCTTCAGAGTTTGCTGTATTAGAAAAAAGAGCTGGCATACGATTAAAAAGAAAGGGGCATTATATTCCTTTTGTAGGTCGGCTAGATGCTAAGTGTTGGGCGATCACGGGTATGGGGTCGAGAGGTCTTTTATATCATGCCTTATTAGGTAAGCAGCTAGCCGAGGCGATCATAGAGGATGATGAAAAGAAAATACCCCAAATTTTGCAAGAAAAGGTCATTTTATAATGAAAGCTAAGTTTACATTTTTAGGAACAGGTGCATCAATGGGGGTTCCTATGATTGGCTGCAAGTGTGAAGTGTGTCTTTCTAAAGATCCCCATAACAAACGGTTTAGGCCTTCCGGTTTGCTGCGTATTAATGATAAAAATTTATTGATCGATATGGGTCCTGATCTTCGAGATCAGATTTTAAGGGAAGATTTTGATAGAGTTGACGGAGTACTGCTTACCCATACCCATTTTGATCATATAGCAGGACTTGATGAAATAAGAGTTTTTAATATCCTACAAAAACAAAAAATTCCCTGTCTTTTGTCAAAAGAGTCTTTAGAGGATTTAAAATTAAGATATCATTATCTTTTTATGGAAAAGAAAAACAACGGATCAAGAAGTGCTGAGTTAGATTTTATCCTTTTACCCAATGATTTTGGGTCTTATAACTTTTTAAATTTACCACTTTCTTATGTAAGTTATATGCAAGGCACTATGAAAGTCACCGGTTACAAAATAGGCTCTTTTGCTTATATAAGCGATATCAAAAGCTATTCTGCATCCATCTTTGATCATTTAAAAGGGACAGAAATTCTTGCTATAAGTGCGCTTAAGCGCGAACCTTCCCCTGTACATATAGGCTTGCAGGAAGCTGTAGCCTTTAGTGAAAAAATAGGAGCTAAGAAAACTTGGATTACCCATATTGCCCATGAGTTAGACCATGAGAAGTCAAATCAAAGTCTACCTTCTCATATTCAACTTGCTCATGATGGATTGTCCTTCGAATTTAATTATGAGTGTTAAATGGAAGAAGATACACGTAAAAAACTAGGGGAAGGAAGACTTTCCGAAGTAAAAGATACGCAAACACTGCTAGTAGGAACGTATACTTCCAAACAAGAAAAGGAAGTTACGACAGAACATATTCATGAGTTAAAAAGTCTTTGCGATACTTATGGCTTGGACCCGATAGTCAGTGTGATTGCTCCCTTGCGAAAAATCGAAGCTTCTACTTTTTTGGGAAAAGGAAAAATTGAAGAAATAGCAGAAATTTGCCAAGAAAAAGGGATCAATATAGTTATTTTTGATGATGAAATATCGCCTCAGCAGCAAAGGAATTTAGAAAAGATTTTCGAAAGAATAGTCATCGATAGAACTGAGCTTATTTTAGGTGTTTTTGCGCAAAGGGCCCAGACTAAAGAAGCTAAGCTGCAAGTTAAGCTGGCGCAGTTCAAGTATCAGCTTCCTAGACTAAAAAGATTATGGACTCACCTTGAAAGACAGCGAGTCAGTGGAAAAGGGGGCGGTTATCTTAAAGGGATGGGAGAAAGGCAAATAGAAGTAGATAGACGCCTTTTAAGAGAACGGATTACCAAACTCCAAAATGAACTTAACGAAGTAAAAAAACATAGAACAGTACAAAGAAAGGCAAGGGTAAAAAAAGGCATTCCTACTATAGCCATTGTTGGATATACCAATGCTGGTAAATCTACTCTATTCCAAGCGATGACCAAAGAGGAGGTCTTTATAGAAGATAAGCTCTTTGCTACACTAGATACCACTACTAGGCAAATTCACTTGCCGGGCGGCCAAAAAGTCCTTTTTATTGACACAGTAGGCTTTATTCGAAAAATACCTACAACTTTAGTAGCGGCCTTTAAAAGTACTTTAGAAGAAGCAATTCAAACAGATATATTATTGCATGTGATTGATGCAAGCAGTCCTCATGCTCTAGATCAGGCTAAAGAAACTAAGGCCATCTTAAAAGAGTTAGGAGCAGCAGATAGACCTGTTATCACTGTTTTTAATAAGACTGATAAAAAGTTAAGCTCTGAAACTTTAGTTAAACTAAGAGTTACTTATCCTCATACAGTCGAAATCTCAGCCAAAACTCATAAGGGAATTGATGAGCTTTATCATAAAATTGCTGAAATGATTTCTCGTCTTCGGAAGACGGTCCACTTGAAGATCCCTCAAAGTCATTATGCTTTAGTAAGTCTTCTGATGAAAGAGGCTAGGATTCTTTCTTCCGATTATATTGATAATTACATTGTTATTGATGCAGAGATACCATCTCACTTAGAACATAAAGTAGAAATGTTTGAGAAATAACTTTAGAAAAAGTTTTCTTTAACTAAACTGATAACACCAGAGGCAAACATTTGTATCCCAATCAGGCAGACAATCATTCCACCTAGTCTTTCTACTGCCATAAGACCTTTATTTCCCAAAATGCGTCTTATATAAGAAGACAAAAGTAAAATAATTACTGAAGGAATCCACGCTACGACAATTGAGGCTGCTACAAAAAAATCATTTTGTATTTTATGGGAATAGAGCATCACCATCGTGATGGCACCAGGTCCTGTAATTACAGGTATTGCTAAGGGAATGACCATAGGCTCATGTTCAGGTAGGCCTTTTGCGGACTTCTCCTTAGGAAATACCATTTCTAAGGAGATTAGAAATAGTAAAATCCCGCCGGCAATGCCAATAATGGACTTGGAAATCCCTAGTAAAGAAAGAATTTCATTACCAAAAAAATCAAATAATAAAAGAATCCCCAGGGCTATAAAAAGCTCTCTAATTATAATTTTTCGTTGTCTTTTGTGGTCGTAAGGCGCAAGGATTGATATAAATAAAGGAATTTGGCCCACAGCATTTAAAACTAAAAATAAAGATAGGGCAATGCCTAGAAAAGTTAAATTTTCTTTATCAGGAATACTTTGGGCGATGAATAACATGAGATAATACAAAAATAGTTTTTCACACCTATTCTATTCTCAAAGTCTATTTTTTGAAAATGAGCATCTTGAAAGCGATCAGGTTTCATGGCATAATTAATGGCTATTTCAAGGTGACTATGAAAAAAAAATTTAAAATACAGACTTTAGGGTGCAGAACTAACCAGTACGAATCACAAGCATATCACGATCAATTAAAGCAGCTTGGTTTTGTTGAAGGTAAGAACAATGAAAAGGCAGACGTTTGCATTGTAAATACCTGTACTGTTACTGAAAGCGCTGACAAATCTTCCCGTTATAAAATCAGATCACTTTTAAAAGAAAATCCTGGGGCCAAAGTTTTTGTCACTGGCTGCATGGTAGAAAATGAACGAAAAGCTTTAGAGGCAATGGACCCTAACATCAAAATTGTCTCTAATTTAGAAAAAGAAAATTTACTCTCCCATATTTTTCCTGATGTAGAAGATCTTCCTGAATTTCAAATAAAAGAATTTGATGTTCGTACTCGAGCTTTTGTCAAAGTACAAGATGGCTGTAACTCTTTTTGCACCTACTGCGTAATACCCTATGTAAGGGGTAGGTCAAGGTCTAAAAAAGAAGAAGAGATCATCAAGGAGATACATGAGCTGGTAAAAAATGGATATCAGGAAATCGTCTTAACAGGTATCAACATCGGGGACTATGATGGGGCTGCCGTTCCTAAAAAGAGGCTGTCAGACTTAATTCGTCTTGTCGATAAAATAGACGGTGTTAAAAGGATCCGCGTATCTTCTATTGATCCAGACGAGGTGGATGATGATTTAGCTGATGCTATTTTGAACTGTGAAAAAACATGCCCCAGCATGCATATCGTTCTTCAGTCCGGTTCTAATGTCATTTTAAAAAGAATGAATCGCAAATATACGAAGCAGATGTTTTTTGATACAGTCGAAAAAATGACCCAAGCCAATCCTGATTTTACAGTAACAACTGATATCATTGTAGGGTTTCCAGGGGAGACTGAATCTGACTTTCAAGATTCTCTTGATGTAGTTAAAAAAGTAAAGTTTGCCAAAGTACATATGTTTCCCTATAGCGCCCGGCCAAGAACCAGGTCTGCTTTATACAAAGATCCCGTTTCTTTAGATGTTATTCAAAAAAGAAAGCAGGTGATGCTTAGAGAAGCAGAAAAAGCTGCTTTTTCATTAAGAGAACAATTTATTGGAAGAGAGTTTGATGTTCTATTGGAAGCAGATGATGACATGCATGATGATTGTATCAGTGGTTATACTAGTAACTTTTTACGTGTGCGCATTCCTAAAAAGGGCTTAAGTCAAAATCAAATTGTGCGTGTGAAGCTGCTCAAAAATGCAAGTGATGCTTTACTAGGAAAGGTGTTATGAATATTTCTATTACTGAAAGATTAAAACCCTTTTCTCATACTTATGGAATTAATTGCCTAATCCCAGGAACACAGTGGAAAGTAAAAGCTTTTCCAACTTACTGGGCTTTTAAAAATATAGAAACTCTTAAAGAGTTTACAGTCGATATAGAAATACCCGGGCCTTATCAGGAATTTACCTGTCTGCAAGATCTTGAAAAAGGAAAAGTAACAATTTTTTTTCAAAGTCAAAAAGGATACTTCCGTTTTGATATCATGGGATTTTCTGAAGGAATTGAGTTAATTTTTGTGAAAGGAACGCCTGAAGGAGTTTCTATAATAACTAAGAAAAATGAACAAAAAATCTATCCTAAAGATCGCATTTTACTCACTTCCAGTGAAGAAAAAATGGGAAGTTTTTCTTCAGAATTTGAAAGACTGTCCTTAGGATCTTCCAAAAAGCAGGACTGGGATTTAATGATGAGAAGGAAAGATTTAAGGGAAATTTTTCCAATATGGCTGAAAGCTGCTAGTTCTACTTCTAATAAACAGCACCCTTTTTCTCATCCTGTGCTTGATCAGTGTAAAAGACTTATTCATGAAAGGCGCACTCATGAATTGTATGATGCTTTTTCTCTTTTATTTCAGTTAAGCTTTGAAGGAATGATGTGTCCTACTATCGAGGATAAAAACCATTTAAAGGTGTTTGATAAGCCGCTAGCTCCTATATCTGCTTTTGAAGTCATGCAAAAAGGGGCTGAGCTGATCAGGTCTCTTTTTTTTCAGCAAAAAGAAGACCACTTGTACATTCTACCCAATCTCCCGTCCAAGATGATTTGTGGAAGGTTTATCAAAATCTATTCTGAAGATATTGGTGTTATTGATTTAGAGTGGTCAAAAGGTAAAATTAAAAAATTTATATTACATGCTTGTTCGAATAAGACGATTCATTTACATTTTCAAAAAGAGATCAGAGAGTACCGGCTTAAGCAAAAATTAAGTGACAAAGGGACAATTATTCATTCTAAGGAAGCGCTTAGCATAAGGTCGGGAAATACATATATTTTAGACCGTTTTCAAAAATGAGTTTAAGTTCAATCAAAGATTTTTACGAAAATAAGTGTTTTGATCCTCAAGAATATTTTGGTTTGCATACAGAGGGTAATGAAAAAATCGTTCGTTTTTTTATGCCTGCTACCAAAGATGGATTTATTGAACTAAAAGGGGAAAAAATTCAGGCAAAAAAAGTCGATGAATTTGGAATATTTCAAGTTAGCGTCCCTGAAGATACCCAACAACTAGACTACAAGATTATTTATCCTTTTGGTGCCATGCATGACCCTTATGGTTTTAGCAGCATGATTGGGGAGTTGGATTTTCATCTTTTTAGTTTAGGGATTCATTATGAGCTTTATAACCTTTTAGGAGCCCATATTTGTGAGCAAAAAAATATCTTAGGAACGAGATTTTGTGTTTGGGCCCCTAATGCTTCGAAAGTAACTGTCAGAGGAGATTTTAACTCTTGGGATGGAAGCATGTTTCCTATGCGAAAACATTATTGTGGTATTTGGGAAATATTCCTTCCAATCGATTGCAGGGGGCAAAAGTATAAGTATGACATTTATACCCAAGAAAGAAATTTGCGGACAAAGGCGGATCCTTTTGGTTTTGCTTTTGAAAAAAGGCCTTATACAGCAACCGTTGTATGTGATATCAATGCCTTCCAATGGACAGACGACCTTTGGATAAACAGCTCCGTAAAAGACAAGTTAAACAAGCCTATTAATATTTATGAAGTGCATCTAGGCTCTTGGAAAAAAGGTGAAAGTGAGTTTTTAAATTATAGAGAACTTGCTCCTTTGCTTGCTGATTACTGTAAAGAAATGGGATTCACGCATATTGAGCTGCTTCCTATTATGGAGCATCCCTTAGATGAGTCTTGGGGCTATCAGGTAACAGGGTATTTTGCGCCGACTAGCAGGTATGGGTCATTTCAGGATTTTCAATATTTTGTCAATCATATGCATGAGAACCATATTGGTGTTATTCTTGACTGGGTTCCAGCTCATTTTCCTTTAGATGATTTTTCCTTAAATAAATTTGACGGTACGTCTTTATATGAATACCAGGATCCTTTGATGGGATATCATCCTCATTGGTCAACAGCTATTTTTAACTTTGCTTCCAAGTATGTCACCAACTTTTTAATAGTAAATGCATTGTTCTGGTTAGAGAAATTGCATATAGATGGACTTAGGGTGGATGCTGTAGCTTCCCTTTTATATTTGGACTATGGCAGGGAACCTGGCAGGTGGATTGCCAATAGAGAAGGATCTAATCTTAATTTAGAAGCGATTGAATTTTTAAAACATTTAAATTCTATTATTCATCAAAGATATCCTAAAGCTCTTATGATTGCTGAAGAATCTTCTTCCTTCCCAAAAGTTTCTTTTCCTCCGGAAGAAGGGGGGCTTGGTTTTGACTTGAAGTGGAAAATGGGGTGGATGAATGATTCTTTGCATTATTTTTCTAAAGATCCAGTATATCGGAAATTTGAGCATGAAAAACTAACCTTTAGCATGTGGTATGCCTATAATGAAAGGTTCTTGCTTCCACTTTCTCACGATGAAGTGGTGCATGAAAAAAAGAGTCTTATTAATAAACTAGGTTCTTCCTCTTGGATTCAATTTGCCAATTTACGATTATTATACAGTTACATGATGTGTCACCCAGGGAAAAAGCTGATTTTTATGGGGGCAGAAATTGGACAAAGAGAAGAATGGAACTGTAAGACACCCATTCGTTGGGAGCTATTAGAATATCATGAACATTTTTCTATGCAGAAAATGGTTAAGGATCTCAATCATTTTTATTTGAATAATGATTCTTTTTGGCGCTTTGATTTCGAACCTAAAGGATTTGAATGGCTAATTGTGGATGATAAAGATAATTCAGTACTTGCATTTTTAAGAAAAAGCGAAAAGAAACAACACCTTTGCCTGCATAACTGTACCCCTATGGAACGGTATCATTACAGGGTGCCTATAAAATCTGTTCAGTCCATTTATGAAGTATTTAATACCGACCTTGCTTGCTATGGAGGATCAGATAAGAAGAATACTATGATTGAAAAAACACCTGACTATGTAGAACTTACATTAGCTCCTCTTGCGACACATATTTTTGAGGTAAATCGATGATAAAAGAACTGAAAACAGCTTCTGACTATGAAGAGCTTGTTGAGAAGATGATTGAATATGACAGACTATATTATGACGAGCATACTCCGGCTATCTCTGATTATGAATACGACCAGTTGTTTAAACTGCTAGAAAAATTTGAAGAGGAAAACCCTTCTTTTATACATCCTGAGTCACCTACACAAAGGGTATCTGAGGCTTTATCTTCGGGATTTCAGAAAAAAGAACATGCTGTTCCCATGCTTTCTCTTGCAAATACCTACTCTGAAAAAGAAATCGAAGATTTTATTCATAGAACAGAAAAGCTTTTAGAAAAAAAAGACATTCTTTTTTCTACAGAATTGAAAATGGATGGTGTTGCTATATCACTTCGTTATGAAAAAGGAGTTTTTGTCAGGGCCCTTACTAGAGGAAATGGTAAAGTAGGTGATGATGTAAGCGCCAATATTAAAACTATTAAAAGCCTTCCTTTAAAACTTAAAAGCACAACAGCAGTAGATTTTTTAGAAGTAAGAGCAGAAGTATACATGGATATCTCCTCTTTTCAAAAGATCAATCAGGAAAGACAGGAAGCTGGGCTGGAATGTTGGGCAAACCCAAGGAACGCGGCCGCCGGTTCGTTGAAGCTTTTAGATTCTAAGGAAGTAGCTAAAAGAAGGCTTAAAATTGTGTGTTATGGGATAGCAGAAGGAACTTCTCCTAAAAACTCCCAATTTGAGACCATTAAATATTTAGGGGAGCTCGGTCTTCCTATTGCTTTCAAAGAACATTATGCCCTTTGTAGAAGCGCAGATGAGATTTTGGCATTTTCGCAGAAAATTGACCAAAAGCGAAAAGAACTACCGTTTGAAATTGATGGCATAGTTATTAAAGTAGATGCCTTAAATACCCATAAAATTCTGGGAGTTACTGGTAAGCACCCTAGATATGCTGTGGCTTATAAATTTTCACCAGAACAGGCAGAGACAAAAATTTTAGATATTACAGTTCAAGTGGGAAGAACGGGCGTTTTAACCCCTGTGGCAGAGCTTAAGCCTGTTCTATTGGCAGGAAGCACCATTTCAAGAGCTACCCTACATAACCAGGATGAAATTCAAAGAAAAGACATAAGGGTTGGTGACACGGTAATTATTGAAAAAGGAGGAGATGTCATCCCTAAAGTAGTAAAAGTTATTGTTTCCCAAAGGCCTTCATCTGCAAAACCCTGGCATATGCCTAAAACTTGCCCTGCTTGTAGTACTCTTCTTGTACACCATGAAGAAGAGGTGGCCTTTAGATGTCCTAATCCAAAATGTAGCGCACAAAGGCTCAGGAATCTTATTTTCTTTTCTTCAAAAGCTGCTATGGACATTGAGCACTTAGGCGAAAAAGTAGTAGCGCAGCTAGTAGAAAAAGGACTGGTCACAAGGCCATCTGATTTTTATATTTTAGATGAAAACTCTTTGGTGCAGCTAGAAGGGTTTAAAGAAAAATCAATTCAAAATCTTCTACAAAGTATTGAAAAGTCAAAAAAATGTCCTCTTTCGAGGTTTGTCATGGCCCTTTCCATTCCATTTGTAGGAGCGGAAACAGCAGACCTTTTATCGGAAAACTTCGGCAGTTTAGAAAAAATTCAAAAAGCATCTTTAGAAGAGCTTATAGCAATTGATGGAATAGGGGAGAAGATGGCTGAGTCAATCGTCCATTATTTTCAAGATCCTAATCATTTAGAAGAAATTGATCTTTTGTTAAAGCATGGCATTCAACTACAAAAACCAAAAGCAATAAAAGACACTTCTCATGAATTTTATGGGAAAACTTTTGTACTTACTGGCACATTAGAAACTCTTACAAGGCAAGAAGCAACCCGCTTGATTAAAGAAAGAGGAGGCAAGGTAACCAGTTCTGTCAGTAAAAATACTGATTATGTCTTAGTAGGAGAAGATCCAGGATCTAAATATGAAAAAGCCAAAAAGCTTAATATTCAAATCCTGGAAGAGAATGACTTTAAAAATTTACTTGGATAACTTGCTTAGTTCAATTCCTGTCGATTCTTTGTTTTTTTCTTTAGGAGATAAGAGTTCTCTCCCAAATGAAGTTAACCGTAATCGCTTAAAATCCATATAGACGGGATCTGCTATCCTTCCCATTATAGTTGCTTTTTTTTGTGCAGTTATTACGTAAATTGTTCGTGTTGCTAGATAATTACCGCTCTTAGTTAGTTTCTCTTTATTTTGAATTGCTTGGGCTAGTGCTTTAAGGCGATCTTCTTTAACGCGGCAATTGACTACTTTCCCATTTTCTTGTTCTTTAAAAAAATAGGTAACTGAAGTTGATGTTATAGCTGACATAGTTTTTCCTCCCTAAATAATTAAAAACTATAACAAGTATTCTAGGGAGGTAATATTAATTTCAAATAATTATTTGATTAATCTTTAATTAAGAATTTTCATAAAAAGATTAATCTTTTAATGCTTAATTATTTGACCAAATCACCAATAAGGGTTTGATGGCTAAAACTATGTATTTTTACTTTTTGTAAGGTTCCAATAAGGTTTGGATCTCCCTCGAAAATGACCTTTTTCCAGCAAGAGGTTCTACCTCTTAAGGACTTACCATCTTTGTTGACTTTGTCTACTAAGACCTCGACGATAGTTCCTAGCATGCCTTGTCTTTCTTCAGAGCCTATTTTGTTATAAAGGTCCATGAGTCTTTGTAGGCGGTCATCTTTGACCTCTTGAGGAATATTGTCTTTCCAGCGCATAGCTGGAGTACCTTTTCTAGGGCTGTAGGTATAAAGAAAAGCTACCGAATAGCGAATTTGTTCGAAAACCTCATAGGTTTCCATAAATTCCTCTTCAGTCTCTGTAGGGAAGCCAACAATAATGTCAGTTCCTAAAGAGGCATTAGGGATAATCTCTTTAATTTTAGCTACTTTTTCCAGGTACTGTTCTTTGGTGTAGATGCGGTGCATTTTTCTCAAGATTCTTGAAGAGCCTGATTGGATAGGGAAGTGAATAAGGTCGCATAAAGAAGGGAGGTCTCTTATGGCTTTCATTAACTCTTCTGTTATATCGATAGGGTGGCTTGTCATAAACCGAACGCGATATAATCCTTCAATCTTATCGAGTTTATATAAAAGATCATGAAAAAGACAGTTCCATTCCGGCTTATCCTTGCCATAACTATTGACGTTTTGCCCTAGTAAAGTAATTTCTCGATATCCTTGGTCAACTAATTTTTTACACTCTTCTACAATGCTTTCAGGAGACCTAGATACTTCCTGCCCTCTGGTGTAGGGAACAACACAATAGGTACAAAACTTGTCACAACCTCTAATAATAGAAACATACGCTTTAAGCTTATTTTCTCTTTCTGCAATTAAATAATTTAAATTTTCTTCGTACTTGTCATCTGTTTTAAGTATTTGCTTGTCAGTATACAGAACTTCATCCAAAACATTATTTAAATCGGTAATATTATTTGTTCCGACAACGAAGTCAAGGTGAGGGAATTTTCGAAATAAAGAATCTTTTTTAGCCATAGCCATACAGCCGGTAACACCAATAATGGTGTCTTTCTTTTTGCGTCCTAACTGACCTAATTTACCCATTACTTTTCTTTCAGCAAGGTCGCGGATAGAGCAGGTATTAAAAATAAGTAGGTCGGCATCCTCTTCCGATAAGGCTTTGGTAAGGCCTCGATTTTTAAGCTGTCCCACCATTATTTCTGTGTCTAGCTCGTTCATCTGGCAGCCATAGGTTCTGACATAAAAAGATTTCAATTGTCGCATAATAAAAACTTTAGTTTCAAAAATTTATAAATGAAAACCATTTTAGGTAAAACTCTATATGTTTTTCAAGGAAGGAAAATTCTTGGCAAAAAACAGTTTGATTCATTATGATTTTTGTTTCATTAACGATTAAAGGCAACCGATGAATCACAATCAAAAAACGCTGTTCTTAAAAAAAGAGCAAGTAAGAAATAAAAAATGGTTTTTACTTGATGCTTCCGGAAAAACTCTAGGGAGATTTGCTTCAGAGATTGCAAAAATCCTGCGCGGGAAACACAAGCCTGACTTCACCCCTAATGTAGACTGTGGTGATGGGGTTATTGTAATCAATGCTGATAAAATTAAAGTAACTGGAGCTAAAGAAGCTCAAATAGTTTATCGTCATTACACTGGATATATTGGTGGAATGCGTGAGACCTCTTATAAAGACATGAAAAATAAAAATCCTGACAGAATTATCTTTCATGCTGTAAAAGGGATGCTTCCCAAAACAAAACTTGGGGACAAACAAATTAAAAAATTGAGGGTTTTTGCTGGGACCGATCATAAGATGGAAGCACAACAACCTGTTCAAGTGAATATTTAAGGGTAAATCATGGCTGAAGATATATTAGGAACCGGTAGAAGAAAAACTGCAGTATCCTCTGTTCGACTAAGAAGAGGAAAAGGAGCCATCAAAGTAAACGGTAGAGATTTTAAAGATTATTTCTTTTCTGAATTCCAAAGAAAATCCATTTTGGCACCTTTGGAAATGGCTTCGATGAAAGACAAATTTGACATTATTATTAATGCTAAAGGTGGTGGGCTAGATGCTCAAGCTGAAGCTACTAGACTTGGACTTTCTCGAGCACTTGTTAAAGAAAATGAAGATTTACATAAAAACTTTAAAGAATTAGGATTGCTAACACGTGATTCTCGTAAGAAAGAGCGTAAGAAATACGGTCTTGCTGGAGCACGTAAGAAATTTCAGTTCTCAAAACGTTAATTCTTCCTCCTTGTTTATCAAGAAGCTCCTGGAAATTTTTTCAGGAGCTTTTTTTTTAGAACTGAACGCTCAGTTCTATTTCCCCTCCAAGATACTGCCATACAAAACCGTTAAACCTTCTTTGAATTGATTGGTCAATATTAGAAAAACTTCCATTAATTATTTGATAACCTAGAAGCCTTTGATTAGACTCACCCCCATGTGCCCTGGTATACTGATATTTCAGTTTAAGCCCTAATGTGGAGCAAGCATTAAGTCCAATTAAGGCTTTTAAAAAGAAGAGATGGCTAAGTGCTCTTTTTTTCACTTGGACATTTTGTTTGATAAACTCACTTAAACTTAAGACATCATTGTTGGCGAATTCCAGTTTGTAGCTAGAGGTAGATTTAAAAATACCCCAATGAAATTCATATTCTCCTATAAAGGTTATTCTTGACCCTCCTGATGGGGTTAATCGAATCTCTATTCCCACAAGAGGAGCATACACTTGCGTCTTAAAGTTATTGGTAGGGAAAAACGTAGCGCTCGTATTACCTTGGGTAAAATTTGCAGGATCTACATTTTCGCGTTTAATATTGTGTCTGTCGTAGCTATACCCTAAAAAGGGGATAAAAGTAAGTGGCCCGCCTCTAATTGGGTAACCAACCATAGCATCTGTATCTATAATATGAGCCTCTGCAGTGTAAGGAAACACCTGCATAAAAAGAGCTGCTATTGTTCCTTGCGACGTAAGGGGAGTCACTCTCATTTGCGAATAAGCATGGGAACTGTGGCCATATCCATAAAGACATTTAGATCGGAAAAAACCTCTAAATGCTTTCATCACTTCAAATTTGCCACCTACCTGGTATACATGCATAGTATCGATGGACTCTCTAATGGCATTTGGGTCTTGTATCTGCTCTTGTCTATAGCTTAAATTAAGCTCGTCTTGCCTATAGCCACCTATTAAAGAAACTTGGCAGGGCTTAAATATGTATATCTCACTGTGTAGAGCTGTGTAAATAAGGCAAGCTAGAATAGCTTTTTTCATGCATTCCTCCCCAATAACTGCAAATAACACCGATGGAATATAGATGCAATTATTCGATTAGCCTAATCTGAAATAAACTCTAATGCTTGCAAGAAATCCTAAACTAAATAAGCAGAGTGGAATGGTCCAGCATCCAATTAATGGAGAAATCATTTGATTTTCACAAAGTAAAACCACTGCATTTAAAGCCGCAAAAAAGCATGCAAAAGAAAAAAGACTGATTGCTAATATTTTAAAAGAGGCAAAATTCCTAGAGTATTTCATGCAGAAAGGGGGGATTGCTAAAAAAATGATAAAAGGTAAAAAAATCATGACAGCCTTGTAGTGCAGCATAGTTTTAATGCTCACCTTTTCTTCTTTTGAGGCAAAAAATTTATGAGAAACAAGGGAGTATAAAGAGCGATTTTCGTAAGGTGTGAAAGTTTCTTGAAAATTTCTCTTGTCAACTTTCAAGTCTTTAAATTCATATGTGTCATAACTATCTGCCTTAATAAGGTTGAAGTTGTTGTCTCTAACAAAGTGGTCAACATTTTTACCTAGAAAAGGGGAGGTAACAACTAGCTGATCGATATGCCATATATCTGAAAATGAGCAAATCAAAAAAACATCTTTAGCTTCATTAGTTTCTTTAGAAAAATGCAGATAAATCAAGTGGCTTTTATCTTCAAGTCTAATGGACTGAATGGATCTTGTGTCTTTAAGCTTTAGTGGGCTATCTTGATAATCCTGATTGCTTTTAGAGGAAAGGGGAATAAGGTAGTTTTCATTAGCAAAAGAAAAAAAACTAATAAGAACAGTTAAAAAAAGTAAAGGGGATAGCAGCTTCACTTTTGAAAGACCTGCAATTTGAAAGGCTATCAACTCACGATGCCGGTTCATCTTGGAAAGTATTGTTACTAGAGCAAATAAAAAGGATAAGGGGATAAAAATTTCCAGTGAAAAAACAATTTGTGACAAGTAATAAACTATGAGCTGGATAAGAGATAATCTTCCAAGTTTTGATCCTCGTATAGAAAGATCTACAAGAACATAAGTCAGGATGAATAAAAAAAGAAAAAACAAAAATAACTTTAATGCGTCAAAAAAAACTTTCTTCGTCCAAATTTTTTTCATGAAGATATGCCTTTTTCTAATTTTAGAAAATATCTACTCATAGCGAAATAAACTAGTATTTGTGGCCCTATCAAGTATGCAGTAAACAAGTAAGGAGTGTTTTTAAAACTTTTTGCTGATAAGAATCCCACAAAAATAATACTTAAAAGAACAAACGCAATAAGCATTCTCTTTTTATTATTTGACCTCGTGATGTTAATGCCCATTACTACACCTACGTATGAAAAAGTAAAAACTGAAAGGGCAAGGGATGTTCTTCTTATCAACTCAAACAGATACATAGTTTTTAACTTAGAGCTTTGCTTTGATTGCATTTTCATGATTTTTAGAGGTAGAGTAGAAGGGTTTATGTTCCACTTACTTTTTTTCATTAAGCAGGAAATATCTTTAGCTGAGGATTTTACTGTTTCATAATTTTCTAAAACAGTGTGTTGGAGAGCTTTTGGGGAGTTTGCATTGGAAGATAGGAGTGAAGCATTAAGTCCAATAAGTTCCTTATCTTTTAAGTAGACTTCCTTAGCAGTCAGTAAAGCTACCTGATCTTTATTTCTTAATAAAAGTATCAAATTTTCCAAGAACAAAGGATCATTAGAGTTAAAGTTAATAAAGGAGTCTTTTATTTTTAATAAATGCTGTCTTTTAAGGAGCTGGATAGGGTTGATAGATGTTTGTTCTATTAAAAGCTCTCTTGATTTAAGTCTGGCAAGAGGTGAAAGCTCAGCTGAGATAAAAAAGTTAATGCTCGATAAAAGACCTCCCATAAGCAAAACAGGTGTCATGAGTCTTTTTAACCCAATGCCACAAGATCTATAAGCTATAAGCTCACAGGATTGACTTAAGTTATCAAATAGCAAAAAAATAGATAGGAAACACGAAATAGGGACTGCAAAAGGTAAAATATGAGGTATTTGAAGTAATGTAAATTTTAGAGTATGCAGGTAAGAGGGGGATAAGGCAGAAAAACGGGCTATTTCCTTTATTCTTGTGAGTAAAAGTATTAAAATAAATGTACTTATACAAAGAAATAAAACCTTGAAATATTTTTTTAATAAATGCCTCCAAAATATAGGCATAAAGAAAAATTCCTGTCTGGTTTACAATTATAACTACATAATAGATGTATTTTAGAATTAGACTCAACTTATGGATCTTAAAAAGATAATAATTACTTTTCTCGAACGGTATGCCGAGTCTGAAAAACCTATAGGTCTTGCTTTTTCAGGAGGAAGCGACTCTACCTGTTTGCTTCATGTATTACACTCTCTGGATAGTAGTTTTATTAAAGGCTTGCATGTTATTCATATCAATCATAACTGGAGGCCGGAAAGTTCCAAGCAGGCATCCTACTTGCATGATAAGATCCAAAAAATGGGCTACACTTTTCATAGAAAAGACTTGGAAAAGCCGACGAGCTCATCCAACATGGAAGATCAAGCAAGACAGTTGAGACTTTCCTTTTTTCATGAAATTGCTGAAAAGCATAATTTACAAGGTATTCTTTTAGCTCATCATAAAGATGACTTAACTGAAACTATTCTTAAAAGACTGTTTGAAGGGGCCAATTTTTTGAATTTAGGAGGGATAAGACCTGTTCAGAAAATAGGGACAACTACTTTGCTTCGTCCATTTTTGTCTGTTCCTAAAAAAGAAATTTTAGAATATTTGCAGAGCAAATCAATTGATTATCTGGAAGATGAGACCAATTACAGTGAAAAGTTTTTACGAGGAAGATTTAGGAAAAATATCTTACCCTTTCTTTCTGAGCATTTTGGCAAAAACTTAATGGATAACATTCTGCTCTTTCAAGAAAGAGCAGATGAGCTCTATCAATATATTGATAGGAAGATAGCAAGGCAACTTCCACGGAAAGAAGAAGGTCCTTTTGGAGTCTACTATGATTTTAATGCCTCTGACTTAAAAGATCCTCTTGAATGGCGTTATGCTCTTCTGGCCATCTGTAAAGAAAATAGATATGTTTTTTCTAAAAAATTAATTGACGTCATAGTTCAATGCTTGCAGGAAAGTAAAGCTAATAAATGGTTTGAGCAAAATAAAATCCGCCTTTTTTGCGATCGTAAGATACTTTTTTTTCCAAAGCTACAATCTCCACTTCTTGCAAGCAGTGCTGCCTTAAAAATAGGAAAGTCCAATATGCATGCGATGACAATTGAGTTAAAAGAGGCTCCTTATAGCCGCATGAAAGAAAATACTTGGAAAACTCTTTGGCTTGGAAATATTAGGCTCTATCTTCCTATGGGGGAATATAAATTAATCCCTTTTGAAGCCCTTCAGGAAAATGATAAAAAAAAGTTTAGAAAGAAGTGGTCAGATCAAAAAATTCCCTACTTTTTAAGAGAGGCTTTTCCCTTAATCTGTAAAAATGGAAAAGATATGCAAGATCTGTTATCCTGTAAAATGATAGAGGTTAAAAAAAGAACAATGCTTGAGCTTTCTATTAATTTTAATTAATATTTTTTTTAACTTCACAAAATTAATCTATCTTTTGCTATAGAGAAACTATACGGAAATCATCTTTACAAAATGGGTATAAGATGATTTAATTTTTTCATTAAATCCTCAAAATTTAGGTATTTAGAGTGCGTAACGACAAAAAATTAAAACCTGATTCAAAAAAAGGCTTTCCGGGTGGCTTTTTCATTTTCCTGCTAGCAGCTATATTGATTATTATGACTATGCAGTCATTGTCATCAGGAAAAATGGCTAATGTCTCATTTAGTCACCAGCTGGAGCATTTAATCAACTTAGACATGATACGCCCAGAAGACAGCAGAATGACCGCGCACAATAACAACCTAGTTACTTTTTCCGGTAAATTCAAGCAAGCACTATCAGAAGATAGCAAAAATCGTTATAGGTATCTTCAGCTGCTTAACGAACAAGATTTACTGAAAAATGAGAAAAGCAGGATAAAAGAAGAAACAAGTGAGCTTAAAGAAAATGTTAGGGATAATGGTCAGTATTTCTTATCTATTAGTGGAACACCTATCCCTTCCTCTGGATATGTAGTAGTTGGCTCTACTTATGATATGCCACGCCAAAAAAATGCTGTGGTGATTTATGACGTTTCCTTAGAGCAAAATAACTTTCAGTCATTGAATGGAAAGTTTTCTCATGTCGCTAATGCTCCTGTCGCCAGTGAAGTTCAGGAATATGGAGCTAACCTTCTTCAACTGGTAAAAATGTTCAGATCGCCTGCTTTAGGAATTGGAGATGAACAGATAAAAAAAACACTTAAAGGGTTAGAAGAAACTTTAAGAGCAGTTCCTGCAAATGCTGCGGCCAAACAAAAAGTTGCAACTTATAAATCTACTCTTGGTTCTCTGGAAAATATTGTAAACCAGATGAATCAGTCTCAAGATTCAGTGAGACTTTTTTCTCTTAGATCCGTTAGAACTTATGTCGATAAATTGCAGCAAGAGCAAGTGCTTTCTTCTAAGTTGGAAGAAAATAGTACCCTTCTTGAAAGGGCGAGAGAAAAAGTTGCAAATGTTATTTGGTTTTTTAACAACAAGGAAATCTCTACTAGCGTTTTAGAAGAGCAAAACTCGGAAGAGTTTAGGCAGTGGTTTTCTCAAGCAAAGGCACAATGGGAAAGCTTTGAGTCTAATAAGGGACTTGTTTTTAAAGCACCTGATCAGCCTAGAAGCTTAGTTTTAAACCATAACTTCAAAACACAAGAGCAGTCTCCTAACTATTTTAGTTATATATTAACGATTTTGCCAGTAGTTGTCTTGATCTTGCTTTTATACTTCCTATTTTCGAAACAAATGAAGGGGGTAGGATCTAATGCGATGAATTTTGGAAAATCTCCAGCTAGACTCATGACTAAAGAGACCAATAAAATTACCTTTAAAGATGTAGCTGGGGCTCAAGAAGCTAAAGAAGAATTACATGAAGTAGTGGATTTCTTAAAAGACCCTAAAAAGTTTACCGCCTTAGGCGCTAGGATTCCTAAAGGAGTATTATTGATTGGACCGCCAGGAACAGGTAAGACACTAGTAGCTAAAGCGGTTGCTGGTGAAGCTGATAGACCTTTCTTCTCCATTTCGGGATCAGACTTTGTAGAGATGTTTGTTGGTGTAGGAGCAAGTAGAATAAGAGATCTATTTGATCAAGCTAAAAAAAATGCTCCTTGTATCATTTTTATGGATGAGATCGATGCTGTTGGAAGGCATAGAGGTGCTGGTATTGGTGGCGGTCATGACGAAAGAGAGCAAACTCTTAACCAACTTTTAGTGGAAATGGATGGGTTTGATACCAAGGAAGGCGTCATTTTGATGGCAGCTACTAATCGTCCTGATATTTTAGATAGGGCTCTTCTTAGACCAGGCCGTTTTGATAGAAGGGTGACTCTTGATCTTCCTGATGTAAATGGAAGGTATGAGATTTTAAAGGTTCATGCTAGAAAAATTAAGATCGACTCTTCTGTTGAATTAATGGATATAGCTAGATCCACGCCAGGAGCATCAGGGGCTGACCTTGAAAACATTTTAAATGAAGCAGCATTGATAGCGGCCCGCAATGGACGAAAAGCTGTTACTTCTACAGAAACAATAGAGGCGTGTGACAAAGTTCGCTTTGGTAAAGAAAGACGAAGTCTAGAAATGGATGAAGAAGAAAAAAGGACAACAGCATACCATGAGAGTGGACATACTATTGTTGGCCTTACTGTTGAAAATGCAGATCCTGTAGATAAAGTTACCATTATTCCTAGAGGGTTCTCTTTAGGAGCTACTCACTTTATGCCTAAGAAAAACCGATTGAGCTATTGGAGAAAAGAAGCAATAGACCAGTTGGCTGTACTAATGGGCGGAAGAGCTGCTGAAGAAGAGTTCATTGGAGATCTTTGTTCTGGGGCTAAACATGACATATCTCAAGCAACTAAGCTTGCTAGAGCTATGGTATGTGAATGGGGGATGAGTGAAAACATTGGCCTTGTGTCTTTTGATGAACAGTCAGAGTCTTCTCAATACTTAGGTGTCCAAGGATATCACGAAAAGAAATATTCTGAAGAAACAGCTAAAAAAATAGATGAAGAAATCAATAGACTTATTGAAGGTGGACACAAAAAAGCTCTTGAAATCGTAAGAAATAATAAAGACAAAGTCCAACTTATGGCAGACATGCTTATGGAGTTTGAGACTTTAGACGCTAATGACATCAAAGAAATTATGGAAGAGACTTGGGATGCTGGCAAAAAAAGAGAGAGATTAAAAGCTGCTGAAGAGCTTCATAAAAACTCTCCGCCACCACCTCCTAATGTAACTAAACCTAAAGAAGAGCAGAATATCCAAAGGCCTGAAAAGCCTGAGCCTAATATGTCTTAAAAATGACCTTTCTGAAAGCGGTAGCGTTTTATATGACTTTATTTTCTTCTGCTGTTTCCGCTAAGCAATCAGCTATTTTGAAAGAGGAGTTTATATTTAAAAAACCTCCTTTCAAAAGCTGTCATGCGTCTACTATTGCCCAGGCAAAAGACCAAACCTTACTATGTTCTTATTTTGCTGGAAGTGAGGAAGGAAATAGTGATGTAGATATTTGGATTTCCAAAAATGAAAATGGAGTGTGGTCTAAGCCAAAGATAGCAGCCACAAGCGAGGTCCCTCTTTGGAATCCTGTTCTTTTTACCTATCCCAACGGAGATATTTATCTTTTTTATAAAGAAGGCAAGTCCTTTTTATACTGGTCAGGCTCTTTCAAAGTTTCTCATGACAATGGGAATACCTGGTCTGAACAAGTTGATCTGCCTGCAGGCATTAATGGCCCCATAAAAAACAAGCCCATCTTAGCGAATGATGTTCTTTTATGCGGCTCATCAGTAGAAAGCTATCATAGATGGGGCTCTTATGTGGAAATAACTCGTGATCATGGTAAAACCTGGACTAGGAGCAACCCTATAAATTTACCGAATGACCTTTTTGGGATCATTCAACCTACTATTTTTCAATTAGATGATGGTAGTTTCAAAATACTAACAAGGTCTAGAAAGACAGGAAAGATTTGTGAGGCATCTTCACAAGACGGGATTCACTGGAGTGATGCACAAGAAACTTCTTTACTTAACCCCAACTCAGGCATTGATGCTGTAACATTGAAAGATGGTAGAGTTTTGCTTGTGTTTAACAACTCTAAAAAGAGTAGAACTCCTTTAAACCTTGCTATATCATCAGATAATGCCAAAACTTGGCAACTCTCTTTAACTTTAGAGTTCAAGCCAGGGGAGTTTTCATATCCGGCCATTATTCAATCTGATGATGGGCTAGTCCATATCACCTATACCTATAATCGAAAAAATATTAAGCACGTTGTTATTGATCCTCAGTATTTATAGTATGACAAAAAGATCAGCAGTAGAGCTTGAAATTGACTACATTGACGCAAATATGCCTATCTATTTCAGATTTGGCTTATTGCAACAATTTTCCAAACAGGAAATACAATCTGCAGCTTTAAAATTAGTCATTAAACACCCTTTTCTTCGTTCTATTATTTCCGACAAGTGTTTTGTTGAGATGCCTACGATAAATGAATCATGCATACAACATGTGGGTCCTATAAAAAATAATGAGACCATGTTTTCTTATGACTTAAATCCTAAGAATAATTTATTAAAAATACTTTTTTGGCACGAACATGATAAAACCCATTTTCTTATGATTTTACATCATGCAATAGCAGATGTTGCATCTTCTCTTAATGTGATTGATGACTTTGTTAAGTATCTTTATTTTCCAAATACCTCGGTTAATAAATTATCGATGCCAAAATCTATTGAAGATTACTTTACCTGGAAACCCACTTTGCATGAATCGGCTGAATATGCTCAGAAATTAAACCAGTATCTTTCAGGTAATCCTAGAACAGCTCCAATGCTAGATTGCTCTGATACTGGCTATGAAGAACAAACAGCTAGAATGAAGTTTTTTCAAGTAAGCTCATTACATTTTCAAAGGTTACAGTCTGTTGCTAAGGAAAAACAGCTAAGCATCAACGCACTGCTCACAGCGTATTTTATTCAGGCTCTTTCGTTAAAAGGAACTGTTTGTATTGGTGCTGCAGTTGATTTGAGAAAAAGACTTAAAAATAAAATACCTTGTGATGTTTTAATTACAGCGCCGGTTGGAGCTTTTATTTTTTTGAATATTGATCAATCAAGCGACGTTTATACCATTGCTAAGGATTACCAGCAGCAATTGCTTGACCATATGAATTCTCCTAATCTACTGTTGCAGCATTATGCTATTTTGAGAGGGCAATTAGATCCATTAGAGTTTAATGTAAGTTTTTTTCTATCAAATGCTGGTAAGACTGCTTATTCAAAGGAAACAGAAGATAAAGTTGCTTATACATCGTTTGCAGCAGAGGCTGTGCTTAACTGTCCTTATATTGCCTGCATAAGCCATCAAAAAATGATAAACCTGTCTATTACTTACCCTGATCCTTGGATGACATCTTCTTTAATAGATCAACTTATTAGCCCTTTATGTAAATAAAGGATTCCTTAAGAGCTACTTAAATGCATACATCGGTAGTTGAATGAAAAAAATAAAGGAATAGTATTTGGGAATACGAAGGAATGGAGCTTAAAAATAATCTTTTTAAGCTCCATTCATAAATATTAGTCTTCTTGTTTTAGAAGAACTTTATGACTTAATTTGATTTGACCGTGGTCATTGATAGCAAGTACCTTGACGTTAATCTCATCGCCTTCTTTATAGTAGTTTTTCAGATCGTCTATCCTTGAGTGGGAAACTTCTGAAATGTGGCAAAGTCCTTGCTTACTATAAATTTGTACAAACAGTCCGAAAGGAACAATAGACACAACCTTTCCAGTATAAGTCTTGCCAACTTCTACATCGCCAGTAAGATTAATGATTATCTCTTTTGCTCTTTCCATGGATTCAGGGTTAGTTGAAGCTATGCTTACAACCCCTTCATCACTTATATCTATTTGCACGCCAGTTTCTTCTACGATAGCTCGGATTTGCTTTCCGCCCGGTCCAATAACAGTTCCAATTTGATTCTGCTTGATCTGCATTGTCTCAATGCGAGGGGCATAAGTAGAAAGCTTCTCTCTAGACGATGGAACTACCTCAAGCATTTTATTTAAAATATGAATGCGGCCATCTTTTGCTTGAAGAAGGGCAGCTCTCATGATTTCATGAGTAATCCCTTCTACCTTAATATCCATCTGAAATGCTGTGATACCTTTATCATCACCAGTGATTTTAAAGTCCATATCACCAAGAGCATCTTCAGTTCCCATGATATCCGATAAAATAGCAAAGTGATCCTTTTCTAGGACAAGTCCCATAGCAATACCTGCCACAGGCCTTTTAACAGGAACACCGGCGTCCATAAGAGCTAAACAACCTCCACAGACAGAAGCCATAGAAGAAGAGCCATTAGACTCTGTAATGTTAGACTCTAGACGAATTACGTAAGGAAACTCTTTTTGATCTGGTAAAATAGCTGTAAGAGCTCTTTCTGCTAGTTTACCGTGACCCACTTCTCTTCTTCCCGGAGGGCCCATACGGCCTACTTCTCCAACAGAAAATGGTGGAAAGAAATATTGCATATAAAATCGGTGGGCACCTTCACCATGAAGATCTTCATAGCGTTGTGCCATTGTTTCACCACCAAGTGTACAAACAGCTATCGCTTGAGTTTCTCCTCTAGTAAATAAAGAACTTCCATGTGTTCTAGGTAAAAGGCCATGCTCAATAGAAATAGGTCTAATTTCAGTTGTTGCTCTTCCATCAATACGCTTTTTGTCGTTAACGATCATGGAACGCATTCTTTCAGATTTGTATTTTTTTAAAGCAATCTTGATGTCTCTTTCTTCGAATCTTGGATTTTCAGGGTCTGGATTAATAGCAGATAAAATTTGCTCAGAATAATAAGAGAATTTTAAGTCTCTTTCCTTTTTGTTAGAAATGCTTAAGACTTCGTCTAAAGGAGCTTTTGCATGATTTTGAACTTCTGCTACAACTTCAGAAGGTATTTGGTATAAACCTTCTTTGTTTTTTTCTTTTCCTACCTTTTTTTGGAATTCTAGAAGAGCTTTGCAGATATCTTGAATAACAGTGTGTCCTTTTTCGATCGCTTCTAGTACTTGTTCTTCTGTTAAAAAGTCGCAATACCCTTCGATCATTAATATGGCATCTTCAGTCCCTGCTAAAACAAGGTCAAGAGTACTTTGCTTTAATTGGTCTGGAGTAGGGTTGATGATAAACTCTTGATCAATAAAACCAACTCTTACAGCTCCAATAGGTTTTTTTAGAGGAATATCAGAAATAGTTAAAGCAGCTGAGGCAGCTAAAATTCCTAAAACGTCCGGTATGTTAACTCCATCATAAGAATATACATATGTAAGAAGTTGTGTGTCTTTATAGTAACCGTCTTCAAACATAGGTCTAATAGGACGGTCTGTAAGTCTGCTGACTAGAACCTCGCGTTCTGATGGTTTACCTTCTCTTTTAATAAACCCGCTCGCTGTTTTACCTACTGAAGAGAATTTTTCTTGATAATCTACCCTTAGTGGAAGAAAATCAACCCCTTCCATGGGTTCTTTGGCAGCTGTAGCTGTTGATAAAATAGTAGTTTCACCGCAATGCAGCATAACAGATCCATTTGCTTGCCTTGCTATTTTGCCGGTTTCTAAAATAATTTCTTTATCACCAGCTTTGATTGTAATCGATTCTTGATGCATGATTTCTCCTTAAATGCAAAAGAAAATTTATAAAAGAAAAAGGAAAGAATCGAAAGATGAAAATCAGAAAGAAATTTTTTACATTAAAATAAAAAATTTTTTTCTGTTCTTCATCCAATCTATCTTTCCTTTAATAAATAAGAGGCCGCATGGTAAACGCGGCCAAAAAATCACTTACGAAGCTTAAGCCTTGTAATTAAATTTTGATATCTTTTTGTGTCAGTAGAGTTGAGATAATCAAGTAATTTTCTTCTCTGACCAACTAGTTTGATTAGGGCTAATCGAGCACTATGGTCCTTTCTGGCCACTTTAAGGTGCTCTGTTAGATCTATGATTTGTTCAGTCAAAATAGCGATCTGAACGTCGGCAGATCCCGTGTCTTTTTCGTGTAATTGAAATTTTTTAGTAATTTCTTCTTTTGTGCCTTTGTCAAGAGACATTTAGACTCTCCAGCTTTTTAATTATAACTCTTAATAACAAAATATAATTCTAACGTATCTCTTAAAATTTATCAACGTGTATCAGAATTAAAAAAATTTGCAATATATAGAAATGATTTTTTACTTAAATCAACTTGCTAAGCCATTATACAAAATGGTAAAATAAATTTCATTCCTTAAGTTTCTAAAAATAGTCGAGGTTTAGCAATCTTGTGAGGAACAAAAAAAATGAGTCTTACAAAGGATCGAAAGAAATATGCCAATAACTGAGTTATCCAATGCTTTAGAAAGATCAGAAAAAGATCTAGTATTTATGAAAGAAGCATTCAAACAGGCTCAAATAGCTTATGAAATGAATGAAGTGCCCGTTGGGTGTGTTTTAGTTCATAACGATAAAATTATTGCGAGAGGATATAATCAGGTTGAACTTTTAAAGGATGCAACAGCTCATGCTGAAATGATATGCCTTACTTCAGGCAGTGAGCATTTAGGGGATTGGCGTTTAGAGGGAACAACACTTTATTGCACTTTAGAGCCATGTCTTATGTGTGCAGGTGCTCTCTATGCTGCGAGAGTAGATAGGGTTGTTTGGGCCGCCAAGGACTTAAGGGTTGGCGCTAATGGTAGCTGGATAGATGTTTTTTCTAAAAATCATCCTATTCATACTATAGAAATTTCCCAAGGCCCTTTAGAAAGGGAATCGGCAGAATTAATGCAGGCATTTTTTGAAAAGGTGAGGAATGAAAAAAAATCCCTTAGAAGAGATTTCTAATTTATTAGCAGAACTTGCAACTCAACAACATACTAGACTTCGCAAACTGGCTCAAAATTATGTACCAAATATTACTGACGAAGATCTTTTGCAGCCAAATGACTATCCTCAGTTAGAAAATCATCCTTTATTTCGTTATGAAGAAGGTTTTTTGCACGGAATACAATCTGTGCATAGTGCCTTGAATGCGCTTTTAAATGAGCGGGAAGATTAAAAAAAGTTGCGGTTCTTCCTTTCTTCGTTTATGTCATAAATATTTGCCTTTTTCCTTCTAATTTTAAATTGAAAAAGGCGGATAACAATATCCTCGAGTTTATGCCATTTTTTAAAAGGTCCGTTGTTCTTCCACATGATCAAGGAGTACAAATAACTAAATATGATAATAGTCAAAGTGGAAAAAAACTCAGAGTACTGTTCATCTGATAAAAGAGAAAGTCCTCTTATTAATAAAAAGGCTGAGGCTAGATGAGATATTTGAACAGGAAAAGAATGGAATAAATATATTCTTGAAAAAGGGTTCAGCATAACCCAGCCAGTAATTAATGAAGTGGCTATTAAGGGTAGACCAAACGCTATAGTATAGTTTTGGAAAAGATGCATAAAACCTAAGGTGGCAAGACCGCTGATTAAGGCTGAGCTGAAGTAGAGAGTTAAAAAAGTAGATGAGCTTTTTATTTTTATTATTTCATTTCCAGCTGTCCAAATGACAGCCATATATAAGAATAAATGAAGGATTGATGAAAAGTTGATGATGCCAGCTTCTGGCTGTAAAAATGTAAAGGAAAAAATTTGCCAATATTGACCGCTTAAAAAGCCGACAACACTTAAGCCTAGTAAAGGTATAAATGGTTTAACAATTGAGCAAAGCAATGTTAACACAACTGATAATGCAATAATTATTTTAAGGGGCTTGGGTGTATTTGTATAAATAGATGAGTTGTAGTTTGAAAACATTTTTTAATACTAGGAGTTTTTGCCAGAAGTATATACTATTTCAGTAAAACTTAATAGCCATTTCCCTAAAAATTCTTGAGTTAATTAGCCCTCAAAGGGTACTCTTATAGGGAAAATTTTCATATAGGTGACTGGAATGAAAGACGAAATACATCCTCCATATCAAGACGTATTATTTATAGACTCTTCTACTGGAGCAAAATTTTTAATTGGCAGCTCTTTGCAAACAGAAGAAAGAGCTGAATTTGAAGGAAAAGAATATCCTGCTGTTAAGGTTTCTATTTCTTCATCTTCCCATCCTTTTTATACTGGAAGTACTCAAATTCTTGATACAGAAGGAAGAGTGGATAAGTTCACAAAACGCTACAAAATGAAAAAAGAGCAGCAGATGCAAGATCAGCAAAAGCAAGAAGAAAAAGAAGCTGCACCTAAGAAAAAAGTAGCAAAGTCTAAGAAGAAGTAATGATAGAACAAAAAGTCCAGCAGCTACTTGATAGATTAATTATTGTGGAAGGGCTGCTTGGAGAGCCAGATGTTTTATCGGATAAGAAAAAATATAAAGAACTTACACAAGAGTACTCTCATCTTTCTACTTTGAAGGAGGTTTGGGAAAAGTACAACAGTAGTAAAAAAGCGGTTCAAGAGAACAAAGAGCTTATGAAACTGGAGTCGGATCCCGAAATGACCTCTATTATTGAGGAAGAGCTTTCTAGTTTGAGTGCAGAAATCCAAGTTTTAAAAAGTAAGCTTCAGACTTTAATTGTTCCACCTGATCCAAGAGATGATAGAAATATTATCATGGAGATTCGCGCTGGAACGGGGGGGGATGAAGCTGCTATTTTTGTGGGTAACTGCATTAGAATGTACAAAAATTTTGCCTCTAAAATGGGGTGGAATACCGAATTGATTTCATGTACGGAATCTGATTTTGGTGGTTACAAAGAGTATATTTGGGCTTTGACCGGAAAAAATGTTTTCCGTTACATGCAGTTTGAGTCAGGTACACATCGAGTTCAAAGGGTTCCTGCAACTGAAACGCAAGGTCGCGTTCACACTTCTGCTATTACTGTAGCAATCTTGCTCGAGCCTGAAGAGCAGGAGTTTCAAATAGATGATAAAGATCTTAGGATTGAAACTTACCGTGCTTCGGGAGCAGGTGGTCAGCATGTAAATACCACAGACTCTGCTGTAAGGATTACGCATATCCCAACTAACACAGTGGTCTGCTGTCAAGATGAAAGAAGTCAAATTAAAAATAAAGATAAGGCGCTTAGGCTTTTAAAAGCTAAGGTTGCTGAAGAAAGAGAAAGAAAGCAAAAGCAGGAGATCTCTGAGTTGAGATCATCTCAAGTGGGTTCTGGAGACCGGTCAGAAAGAATAAGAACTTACAACTTTCCACAAAATAGAATTACAGATCATAGAATAGGTCTTACCCTTTACAATTTAGATATAGTAATGGAAGGGGAGTTAGAAGAAGTATCTAATGCTCTTATATCCTTTTACTATCAGAAAAAATTTGAAGTGTGATGAAAACTGTTGAAGAAGTTTTACATTACTCTTTTTCTTATTTAAAAAAACGATCTTGTGAAAATTATAAAAGAGCATCTGAAGAGATTGTTGCTTTTGTTTTAGGTTTAGATCGACTTGATATATACCTTCAATTTGAAAGAAAAATTGATTCTAAAACTGTAGAAGCCATAAAAAAGCTTTTATTCAAAAAGGCAAAGGGTGTTCCTCTAGAGTATATTTTAGGTAAGGTTACTTTTTTTTCTTGTTCAATTAACGTAAATTCTTCTGTTTTAATTCCTCGAGTAGAAACTGAAATTTTATTTGAACATTTTATCAATAGAGTAAAAAATTTAGATTTGACGAATAAAGTTTTGTTTGATGTATGCACAGGGACAGGGTGCTTGGCTATCGCTGCCAAAAAACATTTTCCTGAGTTAAGAGTTGTTGCTTCAGATATTTCTCAATCAGCTTTGAAAATGGCCCTTAAAAATGCGGAAGAAAATAAGGTGACTATTCAGAGTTTAAAAGGATCTCTTTTATCACCTTTCAAAAACCAAAAAGCAGATTTTATTTTTTGCAATCCTCCTTATTTATCAGAAAGTGAATATTTGGAGGCTAATAATCCTTTTGAGCCTAAAATAGCTTTACTGTCAGGAAAAACTGGTTATGAGCATTATGAGAAGCTTTCAAGGAGCTTGCATAAACATCTTAACCCTGGTGGAAAAGTCCTTTTTGAAATTGGTTCAACTCAGAAAGAGGGGTTAAATAAAATTTTTAATCAGCCCTTTTGGGTGAAAAAAGAATTTTACGCTGATTGGGCAGGGTTAGATAGGTTCTTTTTCCTTGAAATAGAATGATTTTTTAGATTATTCTATTAACGTTATAAATTATTAAAACCTAGTGTTTTTTTTTATGTTTGGGTCTTTTACTGAAAAGTTTCAAGGGTTAGTTACTAAATTAAAAACCCCTAAGAAACTAAACGAAGATAATATTGCAGAAGCTATGAGGGATGTCAGGCTAGCTCTCTTGGAAGCTGATGTAAGTTATACAGTTGCAAGTACTTTAGTTAAAAGGCTTAAAGAGCAAGCTATTGGTGAAACCCTTATTAAGTCAGTTAAGCCAGCTCAGCAGTTTACGAAAATGGTCCATGACGGACTCATTGAGCTAATGGGACATGATGAAGCTCCTTTGGCTTTGAAAGGGGTGCCTAGTGTTATCATGCTATGTGGGTTGCAAGGATCCGGTAAAACTACCCATTCGGTAAAATTAGCTAATTATATAGCGAAAAAAGAAGGTAAAAAAAAGATTTTACTAGCTGGTTGTGATTTAGCTAGACCTGCGGCAATGGACCAGCTGGAAAAGCTAGCCTCAGCTATTGACATTCCCGTTTATACGGATAGAGGAGAGAAAAATCCTGTAAAAGTAGCAAAAAAAGCTCTTGAAAAAGCGCAAAAAGAAGGGTTTGAAGTTCTGATCGTTGATACAGCAGGGAGACTGCATGTAGATGACAAGCTGATGGACGAGCTTAAAGAGATGAAACGAGTGCTCAGCCCTGACGAAGTTTTATTTGTTGCCAATGCAACGACAGGACAGGATGCTGTTAAAACAGCTCAAGAATTTAATGCACAAATAGAAATTACTGGTTCTATTTTGTCGATGCTCGATGGAAATGCAAGAGCTGGAGCTGCTATCTCTATAAGAGAGATTACGAATAAGCCTCTAAAATTTGAAGGTATTGGAGAGAAAATTGAAGACCTTCAACTTTTTAACCCAAAGTCAATGGCAGACCGTATTCTAGGGATGGGAGATGTCATTAATTTAGTTAGAAAGGCTCAAGATGCTATTACAGACCAGGAAGAAAAAGAATTAGAGCAAAAGTTTAAAAAAGCCTCATTTACCTACGAAGACTATCTCAAGCAAATGAGAATGGTTAAAAGAATGGGCTCTTTAAAGTCCCTTTTAGGGATGATCCCCGGAATGTCGGGAATGAAAGATTTTGATTTATCAGAGACTGAATTAAAAAAAGTAGAATCTATTATTCTTTCTATGACGCCAAATGAAAGACGCGAAAAGGATGACCTCATTCATAGTCGAAGAAAACGTATAGCTAAGGGTTGTGGGCTTAAAATAGAAGAAGTGAATAGAATGGTTAAAGGCTTTAAACGAATGAAGCAATTTATGAAAAAAATGCCAGGATTAAAAAAGTCCCTCTTTAAAGGAGGAATGTCAGACATGAAACACCAGATGGAGGAAATGAAATGGCACTAATGATTAGATTACGCCAACAAGGAAGGACAAACCGCCAGACATATCGTCTTGTCGTTACAGATAAAAAAAATCCACGCGATGGTAAATATATCGAAATGTTAGGTTGGTACAACCCACATGAAGAGAACGAAAAAAATCTCTTTATTGATGCGGACAAGGTTCAGCTTTGGTTAGATAAGGGAGCTATAATGACACCTAAAGCCCATGCTTTAGTAAAACAGTCTTCTCCAGATCTAGTAAAAGGATTGCTAGAAAAAAAACTAACTAAAAAGCTTCGCCTTAAGGATAAAAAGAAAAAAGCATAATATGCTGATAGACATTTTATCTTTGTTTCCCGAGTATTTTGACAGTCCTTTTAATGCAAGCATGATTAAAAGAGCTCGAGAAAAAGGGCTGGTTAATATTCGATCCCATAATATTCGGGACTTTGCTAAAGATAAACATCAATCAGTAGATGATAGGCCCTATGGTGGAGGGCCGGGAATGGTTTTAATGCCAGAGCCCTTAGAAAGTGCCATCAATAGTGTGAGAAAAGAAAACTCACACGTCATTTACCTGTCTCCCCAAGGAAGGCAGCTAAACTCTCAAATGTGTCATACTTTAGCCGAGTATGATCATTTGATTTTACTATGCGGTCATTATGAAGGGATTGACCAACGGATTATTGATACCTGTGTCGATAGGGAAGTGAGTATTGGGGATTACGTTTTAACAAGCGGATGTCCGGCAGCAGTAGTATTTGTAGATGCTGTTATAAGATTTGTTCCCGATGTTATTGGACACCCGGATGCTGTATACCAGGATTCATTTGAAGAAGGTATATTTGACAGTCCTCATTACACAAGGCCGCAAGTATATAAAGGTCATGAAGTACCTTCTGTATTGATGGAAGGGCATCATGAAAAAATAAAAAATTGGCGAAAACAAAAAGGTTTAGAAAAGACTCGTTTAGTTAGACCTGATTTGTATGAAAAATATCAAAGTCAACTAGACAACAATAATTAAGGAGAAATTCTCATGAATCGCAGTCAGCTTATTCAGGACTTTGAATCTACGCATTTAAAGGACGAAATTCCTCAGTTCCAAATTGGAGATACAGTTCGAGTCCATACTCGTATTGTAGAAGGACAAAAAGAAAGAATTCAGGTATTTATGGGTACAGTTATTGCTCGTAAAGGATATGGTCTTTCAGAAACTTTTTCTGTTTATAGAAATGCCTATGGCTCTAGCATGGAAAGGGTTTTTCTTCTACATAGCCCTAAAGTTGCAAAAATTGAACTTGTTAAAAAAGGTAAAGTAAGAAGAGCTAAGTTGTATTACTTAAGAGGTCAATCAGGTAAAGCAGCTAAAGTAAAAGAGCATCTTGGAATAAGATCAGAATTAAAAGCTTCTTCTTCTAAAAAAGCAGCTCCAGCTGTGAAAAGTGAAGCTGAGACAGCTCCCAGCGAAGAAAACGAAACTAAGTAAGCTTCCTATAAACCTAAACAATCTTATTCAACAAAGATTGCTTAGGTTTTTTTTTATCCTTGTCAGATTTTAAATTTTCCAGGTATACCTTTTATGTTAATTAAAGCTTCTTGGAAAATTGAAGAAAGAATCACTATATTTTTACGAACTAGAAAGAATCCGCTCCATGTCCATTTTTGAGTATCATTTACACGAGCGCGGCTATCGAAAAATCGCAGGAGTTGATGAAGCAGGAAGGGGTCCATTAGCAGGACCTGTGGTAACTGCTTGCTGTGTGCTACCCTATGGTTTTGAGTTAATCGGTATCGATGATAGTAAAAAAGTGGATGCAGATCTTAGAAAGCAGATATATCAAACGCTTATTAATGATCCAAAAGTTGAATATAGTATTGCTGTAATAGATGTAGAAACAATCGATCGTTTAAACATTTTGCATGCTACCTTATATGGAATGAAAAAAGCTGTTCTAGGAATGAAAAATAAGCCTGATTATCTTTTAATCGATGGTAATCAAGTGCCTGATGTGGACATTGCTAAAGAAGCAGTTGTTTCAGGAGATGCATATAGTTTATCTATTGCAGCAGCTTCCATCATCGCAAAATGCACTAGAGATGCCATTATGGAAAACTACCATCAAAAATTTCCCAACTACAAGTTTGATCGACATAAAGGGTATGGAACGCCAGATCATCTTGATGCACTAGAAAAATATGGACCATGTTCTATTCATAGAAAGTCTTTTGAGCCTATAAAAAAGTTTTTTAAGTCAGAAGAGGTTCAGTTGGACCTTTCTTTAGAGTAGGTTTAAAGATAATCAGCAATTATTGAGATTACATCGCGGGGCACTTGTTCTAATGTTGCCTTATCTATTACGTTAATAATGCGGCCTTTGTCATCAAGCCTAGGCCCTATCCATTTTTCTCCAGCTCTACTACCTGAACCTCCATTGATAAAAATATTAAACAAGTGATAATCAAAAACTTTTGGTAGGCGTCCTACTGCAAGTTGCCCTACGCTGTAGGGGGCACTCCAAAAAGGAATTGCCAAAGTATTTATAAAATATGAGGTGAGATAAAAAGTTATTTGCTGGCAAGGTGATATAACGAGCTTACGGTATGCAATAGCTGAAACATCATTGTTATTCGCCTTATGGTAATAATTAAAAACACATTCGGCTGCTCCAACGACTAGGTCAGCCATTATTGTAATCGGGGTAGCAGCTATTGTGATCTGAATAGCTTTTATCCCTCCTGTAAATCCTACCACCCCCGATAAGACTGCAAGGCTTCTATTTTTATATAATTCGATATTGCTTGAAGTTTGTTTATTCCAAAGGTTTTCTGAGGATTTAATAAGCTGCCAACAAAGATATGTCGGATATTCAGCAATTTTAAAGGCAGATGGTAATGTTTGGCAAGGTCGCGATATATAAATCATATTTAATTATTGTTAATTGTAATTTTATATGTTTTTTTATATTAATTCTCAATTAATAAATGTTTTTTTATTTTTTATAAAAAAATCTTTGTTAATAAAAATTGAAATTGTTTTTTTAATATATTGTAAAGATGTTACACTTAGGGCATTTCAATTGACCGAGGGTATAAAAATAGTATATACTAGCTCTTTAACCCACATCATTTGATATAGCTTTATGATAACGAGCATGACAGGATATGGACGCTCTTCTATTGCGTTCAAACATGGTAGATTTGTTATAGAAGTACAGTCCTTGAATCGAAAACATTTAGAGTCTTTTGTTGCTCTACCGAAGGAGCTGGCCCGCTTTGAAATTGAAATCAAAAAATGGATTGCAGAGCAGATACAAAGAGGACAAATTTCTTTAAGAGTTACTTCTATTATTGAAACAAAGGAAATCAAAGACCTTCTTCCAGATGTTGATCTGTTAAAGGAGTTTCAGACTGGCTGGTATAAAATTGCAAAAGCTCTTAATTTTTCTAAAGAGGACATATCTTTGAGCTTTCTTACATCTCAACTTCAATCTTTCATGGCAGGCAAACAGCTTGATGAGGAAAAAACAGTAAGGAAGATATTACAAGAAGGTGTTTCAAAAGCACTTTCTGAACTGATTGAAATGAAGAGAAAAGAAGGTTCTATCTTAAAAAAAGACTTATCCAAGCGAATGTCCACACTAAAAAAAATTATTAAACAAATTGAAGTTAAATCTCCCTTAGCTGCCGAAAAATATCGCCAGCGGCTAGAAAAGCGCCTGGAAGAGTTTTTAGAAGATAAAGATACTGATGAAAGGATCTTAAGAGAAATAGCCATCTTTTCTGAAAAAATTGATATTACAGAAGAAATCACCCGTTTTAAATCTCATCTTGAACAGTTTTCTTCTCTTCTTTCAGAAAAGGAAGAGGTAAAAGGGAGAAAAATGGATTTTCTAATTCAAGAACTTGTTCGCGAAACTAATACAATAGCTTCAAAGTCCAGTGATGTTAGTATTTCAAAAGCAGTCATCGAAATAAAAGCTGAATTAGAAAAGATAAGAGAACAAGTACAAAATATAGAATAAGACATGAAACCAAAGATTGTTGGAAATTTAAAAAAGGGGTTAATTTTTATTATTAGTGCTCCGGCAGGAACGGGCAAAACTACTTTAGTTAACCTTTTAAAAAATGAATTCAGTAATGTAGTAAGAAGCATCTCTTTTACTACTAGGAAGCCTCGCCCGAATGAAAGAGATGGACAAGATTATTTTTTTATTTCCGAAGATGAGTTTAAAAATAAAATAAAACAAAAAGACTTTTTAGAATGGGCTGAAGTTTTCGGGGAGTACTATGGTACATCCAGATCTCATGTAGAAAAACTCCAAATGGAGGGTAAACATGTGGCTTTGGTCATAGATACACAAGGAGCTGAAAAACTGCGAAAAATGATTGATGCCTGTTCTATTTTTCTGTTTCCACCTAATATGCATGAACTGCAATATCGTCTCCACTCTCGAAAGTCTGAATCAGAAGAAATGATTCAAAAAAGACTTAGTTGGGCTAAAAAAGAAATGGAAAAAGCAAAGGGATACGATTATTATATTATCAATGATGATTTAGATGTTGCTTACCAAGTTCTTAAATCGATTCTTATTTCTGAAGAGCATAAGGTAAGAGGTAAAACAATTCCTTTTTTAGAAAAAATAACAAATGGACAAACATGAAAGAAAAACCTTTAACAAATGAAAGCTTAAGAAAGCATTTTACTAGTGACTTTGACCTTGCTAATTTTGCTATTAAATTAGCTCGTAACTTCGTTTTATCGCATGAAGGAGCAACTATTAATGATGTTTTAAAAGAGCTTGGCGAAGAAGTTCTAAAAAAATAGATGAGCAAAAAATTTCTGATCACTTCTGCACTGCCATATGCTAATGGACCATTGCATTTCGGGCACATAGCAGGAGCTTATTTACCTGGGGATTGCTTTGCCCGCTTTCAAAGACTTTGCGTTAATGACGTAGTCTATATTTGCGGTTCAGACGAATATGGAGTTGCTATTACCATGAGTGCGGAACAAGCAGGTAGATCCTATCAAGAGCATGTAGATTTTTTTCATAAGAAAAATCAAGAGCTGTTTGCCAAACTCAATTTTTCATTTGATCACTATTCCAGGACAACTTCTAATTTACATCCGCAAACTGTGCAGGACTTTTTCAAAAGTCTCTACGAAAACGGTTATATCGAAGAAAAAACAGAAGAACATTTATTTTCCGAAAAAGAAAACAAGTTCTTAGCTGACCGTTATGTAATGGGGACATGCCCCAGGTGCGGGTTTGAGGAAGCAAGAGGTGACGAGTGTCAAAAATGCGGCGCGAGCTATGAAGCTACTGACCTTAAGGATCCTCGCTCAAAAATTACTAACGCTCCTTTAGTATTAAAGCCTAGTAAACATTGGTATTTGCGGTTTGATAAGTTTAAAGACCGTCTAAAGAATTGGCTAGAAACGAAAAACTTCAAGTCGAATGTTACTGCATTTACTGAGCATTACATTAAAGAGTTAAGAGAAAGAGCAATTACGAGAGATTCTTCCTGGGGGATTAAAGTTCCTTTAAAAGGAACAGATGGTAAGGTTTTTTATGTATGGTTTGATGCTCCTATCGGATATATTACAGCAACAAAAGAGTGGGCTTTAAAAGTTGGTGATCCAGATAAGTGGAAAAATTACTGGATGAATGAAGAAGTCAACTTAATTCATTTTGTTGGAAAAGATAATATTCCTTTTCATACTGTATTTTTCCCTGCGATGCTAATGGGGCAAGATGATCCTTATATTCTTCCCACGGAAGTCCCAGCTAATGAATTTTTAATGTTAGAAGGAAGGCCTTTTTCTAAGTCAGACAATTGGACTATTGACCTTGACGATTTTTTCAAAAAATATACCACAGATCAAATTAGATATTATTTAGCAGCCATTGCACCTGAAACATCCGATTCGGACTTCTCCTGGAAAGACTTCCAGAACAAATGTAACAATGACTTAGTAGGAAAGCTTGGTAATTTTATCCATCGCACTCTTACTTTTGCGAGAAACAAATGCGGTGGTATGGTGCCTTCGATGGATGTAACTCAGCAAGAAGATTTAGAATTTATCCATAAGGTCGAAAAAATTACGGGTGATGCATTTCATGCTTTTAATTCTTTTAAATTGAGAAGGGCGGCTCAGTATTTAATAGAACTTGCCTCTGCCGGTAATGTCTATTTTGATAGTCGAAAGCCATGGTCTTTAGCTAAAGACCTCAAGCAAAAAAAAGAAATGGAGACAGTTATTGCATGTTGTATTCAATGCATTAAAAATTTGGCTATTTTGGCTTTTCCTATTATGCCTGATACGGCTCAAAAAATCTGGAATATGCTGGGCTATACTAATCTTATCACAGAAGAAAGCTGGGAGCTTGCTACTAAAAGGTTAGTACCCTCAGAGCAAATACTACCCGAGCCAAAAGTTTTATTTGCCAAAATTGAAGATGAGCAAATAGAACAGGAAATCATTAAACTTTCTCCTAAAAGTGAAAAGATAAGTGCTTTTCCCGACCTTAAAAAACTTATAGAATTTGATCAGTTCCAACAGCTTGATTTAAGAGTGGCTCAAGTTTTAACTGCAAAACCTATTCCTAAAAGCTCTCGCTTACTTCATTTAGAAGTAGATCTTGGTTTTGAAAAAAGATTTATTGTAGCAGGCGTTGCTAAATCTTATCGGCCAGAGGATTTAGTCGGTAAAAAGATTGTTGTTGTGGCCAATTTAAAGCCAGCTAAAATTATGGGACATGTCAGTGAAGGGATGATGCTAGCTGCAAGTTTTGAAGATCTTTTAGAGGTGCCTCAGCTTCAAAAACTCAAACCTGGTAGCGTTGTTTCCTGAAAATCTTCTTTTTTCAGCAAATCTTTTAGCCCAGTGTGTCTTAGTTGTACTTCATTGTTGTTTATAGCTATGGCAATGGCTTTTTTTGTACCTATCAACACTACTAATCGTTTTCCTCTTGTAATTGCAGTATATAGCAAGTTACGGTGCAATAATTTAAAATGAGAAGTATGTATAGGCATGACAATACAAGGGCATTCACTTCCTTGATATTTGTGCACTGATACAGCATAGGCTAAGACAAGCTCATCTAGTTCTGAAAAATCATATTCTACTATTTTTTCTTCAAAACCAACGTATAACGTTTGCTCAGATAAATCGATGGTAATAATGGTGCCCACATCTCCATTATACACTTTTTTCTGGTAATTGTTTTTGATTTGCATAACCTTGTCATTCAAATGAAACCTTTTCCCCCCTTTATAAAAAGGATTATTCGAAGGGTTTAATTTGCACTGTAGGTAATTATTGAGCATTTCAATACCTATCAGCCCTTTTTTCATAGGAGCTAAAACTTGAATGTCTTTAATAGGGTCAAAGTTTTTCATTTTAGGGATTTTATCTGAGACCATTTCAATAATTTTAGCTTGTATCTCTTCTGGTTCATTTACCTCATAAAAATGAAAATCACTCCATTTAGCTTGTGTAAGATAGGGGAATTCTCCTTCGTTAATTCTGTGTGCATTAACGATAATTTTTGATCCCTTAGCTTGTCTAAAGATCTCTTTTAATGTAGTGACAGGAATTTTTTCAGAGCCAATAAGATCTTTTAAAACGTTTCCTGCACCTACTGAGGGAAGCTGGTCAATATCCCCAATGAATATTACTTTAGCATGATCAGGAATCGCTCTTAAGAAAAGAAACATAATATACGTATCAATCATGCTTGCCTCATCTACGATGATTAAATCATGAGAAAGGGGATTTTCCTGTGTTTTTTTAAAGTTTTTGGTAGCTGGATCAAACTCTAATGCTGCATGGATAGTAAATGCTTTTTTTCGGGTAATTTGAGAAAGTCTTTTAGCAGCTCTTCCCGTTGGAGCTGTAAGTAAAATTTTGTTCGTTAGTTTTTCGTATATCCTTAGAATGGCATTGGTAATGGTACTCTTTCCTGTACCAGGTCCTCCAGTTACGATATGGAGTTTATTTTCTAAACACCCTTTTACCGCTTGAATCTGTTCATGGGCAAATTCAATATTAAGCTCTTTTTGCGCCCAAATAATCGCTTTTTCAATATCAATCGATCTAACATTTATAGGAGATGTGTAAAGCCTTAGCAGTTCTTTAGCAGCACCAAGCTCGCTATAGTAAAAAGTCCTTAGCCAAATAAATGACCCATCAAAGATAAGCTTTTTTTCATCAATCATTTGATGTAAGACTTTTTCGATAAGTTGTATTTCAACTTCCAAAGTCTGTTGCACTTTTTCTAAAAGTTGATCTTTAGGGTATCTGGTATGTCCTTCATTGGTCAGTTCAAAAAGAACATATTCTATACCGGCTTCTATCCTTTGATCTGAGTTTAAGGCAAATCCCATGTTTTGCGCTGTTTTATCAGCCATTTTAAAACCGATTCCAAAAATGTCTTTAGCTAGCTGGTAGGGATTTTCTTTTACTTTTTGTATGCTTTGATCGCCGTAAGTTTTATAAATTTTTTGAGCATATACTGGGCTAATGCCTTGAGACCTTAAAAAAATCATCACTTGTCTAATAGAGCTTTGCTCTTGCCAGCATTCAATTATTTTATCAATTCTTTTTGCGCCAATGCCTGTAATTTCAAGGAGCCTTTGAGGTGTTTTATCTAAAATATTTAGAGTTTCTTCCCCAAATTTATCCACGATTTTTTTTGCATAGGAAGGGCCAATACCTTTGATAAGGCCTGATTCTAAATATTTTTGAATACCTACTAAATCAGCTGGTGATTCAACTTCGAAGGAACTAACTTCAAACTGCTCTCCATGCTTGGGGTGGTATTTCCAGGAGCCTTTACATGTAATTGTTTCCCCAGGCTGTGCTATAGATAAATATCCCGTAATTACAGTTAGTTTATCTTTATGCGGCTCTTTAAGCTTGGCAACTGTAAAGCCGTTGTCCGGGCTTAAAAATATGATGTCTTCTATGTATCCGTCTATCTCTTCCAAAATGCCTTAAAAATTTGGTTTACGTTACAAGCATAATATCTCTTCAAAATAATTTGCATTTATTTCTGATGATTTATACAATATGAGCCTTTATTCCGGATTAGCTCAGCGGTAGAGCAGTGGACTGTTAATCCATTGGTCGCAAGTTCGAATCTTGCATCCGGAGTTCTTAGAATACAAGCAGTTAAGTTCAAAACTTAACTGCTTTTTTTATGTCTTTAAGTCTTAATGCTCCAATAATGCTCCACTAGTCTCAAAAACCATACTTTGGATCTGAAAAATAATGCTTTCGGCTAGTAAAAAAGTCCGATAAGCGATATAGCGTTTGCTCTATCCAGTTCTGAGGTATCGTGTAGCCATAAGAAAAGTTGTCTTATGTGGTCAAAAATAAACTATACGAGGCTAAGAATGGCGACAATTAAAGAAAGAAAAACAAAAGAAGGGAAGCCAAAATATCAAGTGCGTATTCGCCGAAAAGGATACCCAGTACAAGTAGCTACTTTTGCTCGGCTTACCGAGGCTAAAAGGTGGGCTAGACAAACTGAAGTTGCGATTGAAGAAGGAAGGCATTTTAAAATATCAGCAGCTAAAAAACATACTCTGGCTGACATGATTGATCGTTATATTAAACAATTCCAACCTCCTCAAGCAAAAAAGAGCCATCTTTATTGGTGGAAAAACCGTATAGGCTGCTACCTTTTGGCAGATATCACACCAGCGCTTATTGCAGAAGGAAGGGATGAACTTTTAATTACTTTAACCAATAAATCAAAACAAAGAAGCCCTTCCACAGTTGTTCGATATATAGCTTCTTTAAGCCATGTTTTTACAATAGGAATTAAAGAGTATGGCTGGCTTCAAACATCGCCGATTGCAAATATTTCCAAGCCGAAAGAGCCTCCTGGAAGAGTACGATTTCTTAGCGATGAGGAAAGAAAGAGGCTTTTGATTGCGTGTCAAAAAAGTGATAGCCCTTATCTGTATCTTGTTGTGATTCTCGCTATTAGCACAGGCATGCGCAAAAGTGAAATAATGACACTAACCTGGCCTCAAGTAGATCTTTTTAAAAAGCAAATCATTTTAGAAAAAACGAAAAATAAATCTCATAGAGTAATTCCATTAGCTCGCCTTCCTCTTGAACTTTTAAAACAACATCTGCAACAAAAAAAAGTTACAACCAATTTATTATTTCCAGGTAAGCATTTAAGTCGGTCAATTGATTTAAGAAAACCTTGGTTAAAGGCCCTTAACGCAGCAGGTGTGCAAAATTTTAAATTTCACGACTTGCGCCACACGGCAGCAAGTTATATGGCTATGTCAGGATCAAGCCTTACTGAAATTGGTATTTTGTTAGGTCATAAACGCCTTGATGTTACTAAAAGGTATACCCATCTAACAGAAAAACATCTTTCAAAAGCAGTAGAAAAAATGAATGAGGTGATTTTTGGCTAAAAAAAGAAAGAAAAGAAAATAGATCCGGAAACTACTTCTCTCGCAACTATTAAAGAGATATGTGAATCCACTGGTGTCTCTTTTTATTGGGTTACCGGAATAAACACAAGTGATGCTGAAGTCATTAATATAGACATGAACGATACGGTGGAAAAGGCTATCACAATGTTCATTTTATATTGCTCTAAAGGGACATCTTCGACCCAATATCGGAAGATATTTGATAAATTAATCAGAAAGGGTGTTATTGACCCTTTATCTGATGTAGCTTCTTATTTAGATAATAGTTCTTTTATAGAAGAAAGTGGACGAAACTTTTCAAAGCGAGAGCATTATGATTGGAAAATTTATGAAATATTACAGTCATTTCGTAAATTTATCAGTGGGGAAAAAGTTGATTTTTATAGGGAAAGAAAATTTAGTCATCGGACAGAGGTTAAAAACCCAATAAAGAAGGAAGAATTGGAACCATTTTTTGAGGCATTAAACTCAATTAACCCGGTTCATGAATTAATAGCCAGGCTCTTATATTATTTCAACGTTGAAATGCATTTGAATCCTAAGGAAGCTATTCTTGTAACACTTGAAAGTATTTTAAAAATAAAAGATACAGATATTCACGAAGGTGAAGTTATGGGGTATATTTCACTTGATACTATTCGAAGTTTGTTTGCATGTTACATTCCTGAAGAACTATTTGATCGTTTACTAGAACTTGGACGGACAACAGATATGTATGTTTTTAGAACTAAAAAGGGCTCTCCTATTGATCCAAGTCAAGTTCGAAGAAGCTTTAAGAAGGCAAGTAAAATAGCAAAGCTTTCAAGAGTTATTACACCAATTCACCTGCGATAGTTTTTTATACGTAAAAGTCCGATAAGCGCCTTTTCTTCAATTAATTACATAGCTCTATCAATAATTGTAGAAAATTACAAATTACTGCAATGGAGCGTGTATGGCTGTAACAAATCAATCTCACAAAAACTTTCTTACTCTTAAACAATGGCTTGAAAAATACCAAGCTATTCCAGAGGGTGGCATCCGTCATCTCATCTTTACTAATAAACACAATTTTAACCAAAGGGTAGTAAAGAAATTAGGAAGGAAAATCCTATTAGATGAACAAGCATTTCTCAACTATATCGATGAGCAATCAAAAGCTTAGTTATTCATAAAAAAATAAAGAGCCTATTGGGAGTAGGCTCCATTTAACTAATTAATAAACTTAAGGAGTTTATAATGTCGGATTATATCACGTTATGTGAAAAAAGAGCAGAAGAAATAACAAAAAAAACAATCACCTCTGAAGAGCGGGTTGTGAAAGAAATGAATAGTAAATACGCTGTAATACACACAAAGTCTACCTATATCTTGGTAGAAAAAGAAGATAACACTTTTGTATTGGATTCGCGTACGTCATTGATGAATTTACATGAAAATGATTTCTTTATCGATTCAGAAGGTAAGCAACAAAACAAGGCAAAGTTTTGGCTTAAGCACCCCGATAGACGCACTTACAAAAATCTTGTTTTTGATCCAACAAGACCAGGACATTATGACGGAAATTATAACATCTTTAAGGGTTTTACGGTAGCCCCTCAAAAGGGAGATTGCTCTCTTTTTTGGCGGCATACATTAGAAGTCATCTGTGCAGGTAATCAAATACACTTTGAATATCTTCGCAAGTGGATGGCTTGTGTAATACAGAAGCCTTCAGTGCTTGCAACAGCAATAGTGTTAAGAGGTCTTCAAGGTACCGGAAAAAATATATTTGTTGAGACTTTTGGTAAGTTGTTTGGAATTCATTTTTTAACTTTGACAAACCTAGATCAAGTAGTCGGAAAATTTAACAGCCACTTGCAAAACGCCTATCTCATTTTTGCAAATGAGGCTATTTGGGGAGGCAACAAGAAAGAAGTAGGTGCTTTAAAAGCTCTTATTACAGACAAGACAATTTTTATCGAAGCAAAAGGAAAGGATGGATATACCATAGAGAATAACAGACATCTCATTATCTGTAGCAACGAAGATTGGGCTGTTCCCATAGATCTTGATGATAGGCGCTTCTTTTGTCTAAACGTTTCACCCAAATATAAAGGAAAAACCGAGTATTTTAAAGCCCTTGTGCAGCAAATGCAATCGGGTGGTTTGAATGCACTATTATATGATCTTCTTCATATAGATTTATCCGATTTTGATCCATGTATTATGCCAGAAAACGATTCAGGCTTCGATATGAAAATGAAGAGTGCTTCTAGCGCAGAACAGTATGTTTATGAAGCATTAAAGGCTGGGGCTTGGAATTTGGCATGTAGTGAAAGTGCATGGGAGTTTGGCACACGCTCATGTAAGGGCCTGCATAAAGACTACAGAGATTGGTGTGATGAAGAGGGGATGAAACCAGTCAACTCATCTGAATTCGGAAAAATGCTTAAGAAGCTATTTCCTTCCCTTCAAAAAGGGAGACCTACTCTCGAAGGCGAACGCTGTCGCTGTTATATATTTCCTTCTCTTGAGAAGTGTAGGGAAGAGTTTCAGCAATTTACGAAACAGACAGCGCAAATATGGGAGGAGGTCCAAGATGTATAAAACGAGGTCCAAGGATTTGATGTTGTTAACTCATTGGCTATTAAGGGAGCGTCCATGCGTCCAAGGGGGCCATGTCATGATTGTCTCAGAAAATAATAAGCGGCTGCGATTGGAAATTTTTCAGAAAATAAAAATACGTGGTCAGGGTGGACACATTGGACGCTTCTTCGAAGCGCTAATAATATTGCCATGGACGGAAACATTATGAACATGGACATAACATTGTTAGAGATTGCACTAGAAGATCAATTAACCCCTAAACGAGTTGCTGCTACAAATGGAGGAGAATACCACTCGCCTTGTCCTGGATGCGGAGGTAAAGACCGTTTCATCATTTGGTCAGAAAACAACCGGTATTATTGCCGTAAATGTGGGAAATCTGGAGATGTAATTCAATATTTTAGGGATTTTCATGGATGCTCTTTTAAAGAGGCATGTGAAAAGGCGCATATTTTTCCGGAGAAGAAGAAAAAACGATATTTTAGCCAATCCACTGTATTTGTTCCTAAAAAAGCGAATCCTCCAACTCCTCAATGGCAGTTTCATGCATCTGCATTCATTAAGAGCTGCCATATTGACCTTATCAATAATCCAAGTACAGTAGCCTTTTTGAAAGCACGAGAATTTACAATAGACTCAATAAAAAGGTTTCAAATTGGATGGAATAAGAATTCTTTTTTCGCCGAATGGTTAGGTGAGGGTTTTAAACGGAAGATATGGCTGCCAAAGGGAATTGTTATTCCATATTTTAAAGGAGAGGCCCTTTCCAAAATAAAAATAAGAAGAACAGATTGGCATTCAAAAGATCATTATCCAAAATATGTTGAGGTGCAGGGCAGTATGGCAGGCCCTGCTGTATATCGATCGGATTTAAATAGCTCAGTTCTTATTTTAGAATCTGAGCTTGATGCAATGCTTGTTCAACAAGAAGCTGAGGAATTATGTTCAGTGATAGCGCTTGGAGGTGCTTCAAAAAAGCCTGATAAAGATACACATGCATTTCTTCTAAAAGCACCTTCAATATTGTTTTCGCTTGACTACGATGAAGCAGGCATTAAACCGCTTACATGGTGGAAAAAACAGTATAGCAATCTAATCATATGGATGGCGCCTTTTGAAAAAAGCGTTGGAGATGCGATCTTGAAAGGGCTTGATGTCAAAACTTGGCTCTCTCTCTTGGAGTACAAAAAGCGTTAGAACATAAAAAGCAATACCAAGGAGGTATTATATGACTACAGAAAAACAATCCGTAGCAAATCAAGCAAATGCATTATTTTCTACAGGCCCAAAAACTAAGGGAGGAAAAGCTATTGTTGCAGCGAATCCAATAAAGCATGGCATTTTCACAAAAGACATAATTATTTCATCCGAAATTGGGAAGGAGAGCGAAAGCGAATATAACGAGCTGTTGGAAAACCTCAAGGAATGCCTGATGCCACAAAATCAAATAGAGAGCCTTCTTGTGGAGAAAATAGCAATTGACTTTTGGCGACTGCGGCGCGTTATTCGTTATGAAGCTGGAAGTATAAGGAAATATATAGAAACTCTTTTTAAGAGTTTTTATGACTATAATAAGAAGAGCAATGCTGAACTCAATGAGGAGATTGCTCATAACCAGGACTACATTAATTGGATAGATACTTATCTCAAATGTCTTGAAAGTGGAAAAGTAGGCTTTGATCAACCAATATGGGAAGGTGAGGGGATTGAAAGTAATATTGCCGATGATTTTTGTTTAATTGCTCAGCATTTAGATATTATCTCATATCAGGAAAAAGAAAATATGAGCTGTGGCTTGTATAGTTATGAAAAATTAAAGGCTCTTCTTGAAGAAAATGGCTATTCCAATAAAAAGGAAATTACAAACAGGCTTCTTGAACTTTATATTCTAGAAAAACAGCGTTGCAAAAAAGAAATAAGCAAGCTTGAGCAAAAAAAATTATTGAATACAGAAGCCGACAAGTTTAATACAATGCTTGGGGCAATTCCTGAAGAGGAAAATACTGATAAAATTCTAAAATATGATCGTTCACTTCAAAAATCGATCTATCAAAACCTTTTTCTTTTGAAAAAACTTCAAGGTATAGCTTAAATGGGTTTGTTTTGGAAAAAAGCCTCATGATAATTTAGTAGAGTCTAAGAACGTTAAATATATAAATTATTTTTTTAGAATAGTTGTGCTATTCATCTGTTTATGGAACTCTATATAGGCTAATATAAAATTTAAATTTCTTAGTTTATTTCTTATACAGAAAATCCAATTCCATTGTCATTTTAATTCCTTTTACTTCAAATGCATATTTTGAATTTTTTTTTGTTAAAATAATAATTATTTAAAAAATAATTACGAGTTCTTTTTTATATTATCTTTACTTATAATAAATCAATTAAGAAATTGCTTATTTTAATAAATAAATATTTATCTTTTTTTTAGTTAATTTTTACGGTTTATTCCCGAGTTTTATAGGAGGGTGGTTTTGTCAACAATTTCAATTGGAATCGATTTAGGTACTACAAATTCATCTGTAGCAGTTATTCAACAAGATGAAGTGCAAATTATTAAAAATGCTTTAGGAGAAGAAAGTACTCCTTCGGTTTTATATGCAGATAGAAATAGAAATTTAGTAGTTGGGACGAAAGCAAAACGAAAGATGAATAATTCAAAAGAAAGTTTACAAAATTGTAAAGCTGAAATTAAGCGTTTAATGGGAACTGAGGAAACTGTTTTTTTCCCAAATTTACAGAATAACCTCCTTCCCGAAGAAATTTCAGCAGAAATACTGAAGACTTTGAAAAGTGATGTGCATAGAAAGTATCCTGAGATAAATTTGGAAGCAGCTGTAATTACAGTTCCTGCTTATTTCTCTACAGTTCAATCCGAAGCTACTAAGAGAGCAGGAGCACTAGCAGGGTTTAAACAAATTGCCCTTTTACAAGAGCCTATTGCTGCTGCAATTGCTTATGGATTCCTTAATCAAGAAAATGAAAATTGGCTCGTATATGATTTAGGAGGAGGTACTTTCGATGTTGCTCTTGTTGCTTTGCGCGATGGTTTACTTACTGTTCTTGCGCATGCAGGAGATAATTTTCTTGGAGGAAAAGATTTTGATACGGCTATCATGCAAAACCTTATACTTCCTTTTCTTTCATCTAAAGGAGTTTCTTTGAATCCTTCAATTCATCCGGAGGTTTTTAGCTATCTTAAAGAGCTTGCTGAAACAGCAAAAATTGAACTGACTATTAGCGAAAAAACTACGATAGAAATAGACATCCAAAAAGATCAAATTCATATTCAGGACTCTATAGAGATATCGAGGCATGATCTCCTTGAAAGCTGTAAACACCTATTTGATAAGACAGTAGAACTTTGTAAAAAGACAATTGAAGATGCAAAAGTTGATCTTTCTACAGTCCAGAAAATCGTTTTTGTTGGAGGTCCGACTCAGATGCCAGTTCTTAGGGAATTTTTGAAAGATTCCCTTCAAATTAAAGTTGACGGGAGTTTGGATCCTTTAACAGTGGTAGCTAAAGGGGCTGCTATGTTCGGAAATCAGACAACGGTTTCCATCCAGGATAGCTCAAACAATAAACAACAGAGCGCAGCTTGCCAGCTTGAAGTAAACTACAATCCAGTGACCTCTGATGATGAGCAAATGATTACTGGAAGAATTTCTGAATTTTTAGAGAATTGCCTGCCCCATTCAATACAATTTGCTGGATCAGACAACTCATTTACTTCAGAAGAAGTTTTGATTAAAAACGGAAAATTCATATTGACTTTACCTACAGGAGAGAAAGGAACGAGATATTGGATCTATGTCAAAGACAGCGATGGACGACTCATAGCCTCTTCTCCAGAAAGTATTCATATTGCTCGAGGAATTTCAATTATGGGTGCACCCCTTCCCTATTCGATTGGAGTTTCAGTCATATCACTTTCTTCTCATCAGGGCTATGCTGATGCTTCTGAAACAGTGGAATTCTTTTTCTCTAAAAACAGCACACTGCCTCTTAAAGAAACAAAGCGCTTCCACACAATTGCAGACGTAAAAGCAGGATCTTCAGAAAACGGTCTTCCTATATGTGTTTATGAAGGAGAGTCATTGATCACCAACCGCAATACTCTTGTATGCCATTTAGCAATTACAGGAAAATCAATTGCTAAAGATCTTAAGCGTGGCTCGCCAGTAGATATTACTATTCAAATTAATGAATCTAGAGAACTTTCAGTAACGGCTTATCTGCCAGAATCAGATATTACACTCAACGCACGCAAAACTCTCTATTTTGACACAGCAAAGATTGATGAGGTAAAAAAAGATTTTTCAGAGCAAGTATCCAGATCGGAGTCTATTATTGGAAATGAAAATCATTCGAAGGAAGCTGAAATTATCAAAAGTATTATCAAAGATACCCAGGTTACAATTGACGGATCCGGATCGGATTCTGACCAGCAAAGGAAAGCTGAAAAACAAGTGAAAGATCTGATGATAGCCTTGGATCACATGGAAGCAAAAACAAAATATAATGCTAATGTAGCTGCATTCTGGCGCGAATGCGATGAGGTCTCTGAATACCTGCAAGATTGCAATCCTTTGGATAAGAAGGCGGAATATGAGGCTTCTTACAACACCTTGCGTAAAGAGGGGCTTTCCGCTATTGCCAAACAGGATGCTGTGTGGATCGAGCATATTGCAAAAAAACTCGACGAACTTCATTTCAGATGCCAATTCTCGGATCCACGCATTTTAGCATCGTGGATGCAATACCTAATTGAGCAAGCACAAGAAAAGCAGAACCCTCATCCATCGCTCTCAACTTTAATTAGTAGAGGTCAGGACGCGTTAGCTAGGTCGGATATAAAGGAAATGCAGGAAATTTTCTGGGCAATCCGCCCATTTATCTGGGAAGGGAAGACTGAAGTCAAATTTGTGAAATCAGGAATCATGTTATGACATCAACAGGACATCTTCCGCAAATATTAATCAAAAATGCATTCAATATTCTTGGGCTTCCTTCAACCTCAGTTTTGAGGGAAATCAGAAAAAGATCCCAACAGCTTATCCAGCTTGCAAAAATAGAAGAGGTGCAGGAATTTGAGACCGATATCGGCAGCGTTAAAGAATTTCGCAAAGAAAATGAAATACGTCTTGCCTTAGAAAGAATCTCTGGAATCAAAGAACGTTTAAAGGAGATTTTCTTTTGGTTTGAGGATTACAGTGTAGAAAGCCGCAAAGTCTTAACCCTTATATCCAAGGGAAATTACCAGCAAGCTGTTGATACTCTTAAAGAAACTGAAGGAACAGGTTTTAATTGGCTGGATAAAAAAAATTTAGCGTTAGCGCTGATGTTTCATGCCTTTTCTAGCTCTAACTTGGATAGCTTTCGCCGTTCTTTGTGCTTTTGGAAGCAAATTGTTGAATCGGATGAATTTTGGAAATTTTATGAAAAGCATTATCTTCTTCATGATGAACTCGGTACAGTTACTTCTCTTTTTGAGGAATTCAGAAATTCAATTTATGAGAAGATTTCAGAAAAAACAGTCTCCTTTTATTACCTGACCAAATATCCCGAAGTAATAGGGGCTTGTTACTTAGCATTCAACAGGATTGGACATGCGGTTGATTCAGATATCCTTCAACCTATAATTTTGAAAGTGAAAAAGGAGTTAGAGTTTCTGGAAGGTGTGCAAGCCTCTAATTTAGAAGTCTCTTCTGCGAAAAAATCCCTGGAAAAAATTCATGATTACTTTTGTGCATTAGATAAATTCGAGCTTTCAGAATATAGTCCTTTAATCATCTTGAAAAATGATACCGCAGAAAAATTAAGATCTATTTCGATCGATATTTACAATGACAATTCTGATGCTGAAATAGCCAAACTTTTTCTTGAACAATGTACCAAATTAGCACTTTCTGAATCCATTCTCGAGAAGGTAGAAGCGGATAAAAAACAGATTTTAGCAAATGAAGCATGGCATCAACTTGAACTCTCGTCTGCAATTGAAACGATAGAAAATTTAATTCAAAAGGAAAAATTTTTAGAAGCTTTTGATGAATGTAAGAGAACAGATTCCCTATTGATAGAGAACAATGTGGACAGGGAAAATAGGATAGCTTTTTTGCTGATTTGTTCTCGTTTATTTATTACTAAAGCACATGAATTTGTAGATGAGAAGTCATACACAAGGTCTTACCAGGCATTTTATTATCCATACGAACTGTTGTTAAATCGTCTTACATTAATTTTTAATGGAGATGTGGAGAGTCAGGATGAATTTGTAAGGCACCTAAAAGTGACCACAAAATTTGCAGAGAATTGCGATGGGAATGATTTTGAAAAAATATTGGATGGGGCAAATGGTTTATCAGAGCAATATCTTGATGAAGATCAAAAGGATGCGGTCAAATTAATATGGGCTGCTGCCATCTGGAGGATGATTAGTAAAAGGTTGGCAGATAAGAATGAGAAAAAAAGCTTTCGCTGGGTTTGGGGGGTAATCGGTATTGGTTTTATTTTGTTAAAGTCTTTTTGGGGAGATATCAGCGCTACTTCGTCGAAAACAGCCTCCACGCCCTACAGCTTAACGAAAGAAGAAAAGGGAGTAATTTCTTATTTACAAAAGAACAATCCTAAGCTCTTGAAAGAAGTAAGAATCGAAGGCTATTCGGATAAAGAAATAGCTCAATATGTTCTTAATCTTTCTGATGAAAATGAAGGGTAGCATATGAGTACAAAGCCTACATTTCCACCAGGATGGGTGCTCCCTGGGGGATCTAGAATTCTAAAAAGAGTCGATAAACAGCAATTTGTGGAGGTATTTCTTTTAGATAGTAAAGAATATATGTATCTCTTTCACGACGAAGAAATAGTGAAAAAATTGAAAGCTCGGGACATACCTCATGAAGTACTATTCTCAGGTAGTTTTGAAATTACAGGTAAAAGATATTCTGACCATAAGGAAGAAGATATTGCTGAAAGGTTGAAAAATCTAACTCAAAGAAGAGGATTGGATGCGATAGCTGGAATGGCGGAGTTGAAAAGAACTCTAATACGGGATGTTATCCAACCATTTCTTAACTGGGAGGCTTATGAAAAATATGGTGTTACTCCTTCTAATGGAGTTTTGTTTTTTGGACCTCCAGGATGTGGAAAGACATTTATAGCGAGAAAGTTGGCTGAAGCCCTTAGAGCAGAGCTTATCGAAATGAGTGAAGGAACAGTAGGAAGCTCTTATATTCATGCAACTTCAAATAATATTGTACAAGCATTTAGGAAAGCTGAAGAAATAGCTCCAAGCGTTCTATTTGTAGATGAGATTTCTGGATTAATGCCTAGAAGAGATAGCCTGTCCTCATCTGAACAATACCGTGAAGCAGAAATCAGCGAATTTTTAATGCATATGGAAGGGAGCGTTAAGAAAAAGGTTCTAGTCATAGGTGCTACAAATTTCCCTGAAAGAATAGATCCTGCAATTCTACGGTCTGGACGGATGGATAAAAGAGTTTTTATTCCACCTCCAGATAAAGAAGCAAGACGTGAATTATTTTATCTTCTTTTAGAAGAAAGACCTATAAGAAGTGGTATTGACTTCGAAGAATTAGCTAGAATTACTGAGGGTTTAATTTCTTCCGACCTAAAGTTAATTGTGAATAATGTTTCTTTAAAAGCTCTACATGAAAATGCTTTGATCTCCATGGCTAGTTTAATAGAAGAAGCGTCTCGGTTCAAACCTTCTTTGAGTGAAGATGATTTAAAAAGATATCTTGAATTTGCGACATATCATAGGAGTTAGGCGGTAGTGATAGAATTAATTTGTAAAATTCCTATTTGGCTTTGGGTATTTATTATTCTTATATTAGGAATAATTTTTATTTTCTTTATTCTTTTTCAATTTATTTTACATACAGCACAAAGAGAAAGTGGAGAGCAGAATATTGAAAAAGCTTTATATTTTTTTATGAAAAAGCATGGAAATGAGAAAAATATCTTTAAAACTAAGAAAGTAATGGAAGAGTTGAATGAATAAAGGTGGGTTTTCTTGGAAAAGATTTTTTGGGATTTCAGCTTTTAAAGCTAAAATTTCTAGAACAATCGGCATTCCACTTACTAGATCTGGAAGACAAAGAAAATTAGGCGCATTAATTGAAAAAATTATTCTAAAGCTTTTTTCATCACGTTGATCTTTTGTAGCAAAAATTCTGAAAGATAACTTTTCTTACAAAACTTAATTTCCTTGATAAGGATGTAAAAAAAATTCTATATATTGATTATAGATAGCGAAATAAGTATCCTATTTTCCTGAATAAAGAAAAAATTTAATGAATAAAGAAAGATTAGTTTCAGCACTAGATGTTGCCGCCTATATTTTGGGAAAGCAGTCTAAAACGAAACCTATTACAGCTTGGAAACTACAAAAGTTAGTTTATTACTCTCAGGCATGGTCATTAGTTTGGGATGAAAAGCCTTTGTTCAAGGAAAAAATCCTTGCATGGGCAAACGGACCGGTGGTCAAAGAGTTATATCTTCAACATAAAGGGATGTTTTATGTTGAGAAATTATCAGAAGGTGATTCAAGTAAATTATCTAAAAATCAAAAAGATACTATAGATCAGGTATTGGATTCTTATGGTAAAAAGTCTGCTCAATGGCTAAGTGATCTTACGCATTTGGAAGAGCCGTGGATTCAAGCTCGAAAAGGGCTTAATCCCGGGCAAAGAGGAGCTTCAGAAATCCAAATTTCTTTAATGCATGAGTATTATAGCGGTATCGATGTTGAAGGCCATCCAATTAAATAGAAATGATTTAGCTTCAAATATTCGTGTCTAAAAAAAAGAAAAAGAAAACACCTAGAACTTCTTTTAATCCAGTAGAGAGTAAAATTCCTAAAGCGGGGATTTTCCCATCAGAAGATAATCATCCAGAATTTAGGGTTGAGCAGATGGATAAAGATGGTCTTTGGGGATGGGACAAGTTTGAACCATCTATGATTCAGGAGTTATTCAAAAAAATTTTTGAAGCACAAAAACTAACTTGGCAATCATTGAGAGATAATGGTTCTCACCCGATACTATATGATAAACTTTCTGCTGAAGCTCAAAAGCGGCTACGTCAACTTCAAAAAGATGACTTAGATGAGCTGTACTCATTACGTATATCTGGTAGTAAAAGAATCTGGGGTATTAAGGAAGGTAATCTTTTTTTAATTTTATGGTGGGATCCAAAACATGAAGTTTGTCCGAGTTTAAAAAAACATACATAATAAACTTTGCAACTAGCTTAGAAAAGATGCTCCGCTAATGCTCCAATTAAGGGCAATATTTCACAATAAATCACCAAACTAGGCATTGAATAAATCTTTGTAATTACCTAAAATTAGTGCTGTTACGCGTTTTGAGCTGTTGTAGAAAACTGTAGCGAACAAGACTGTTAATCCATTGGTCGCAAGTTCGAATCTTGCATCCGGAGTTATGGCCCCTCTTTCGAGGGGCTTTTTTTTTTGATAGGAAATATGTCCCATTCTATGAGCGATTGAAGGTAAGATATTCTTTGCCATAAGTTTCACTCCCAAATATTGCCCATAACCCTTCGAGTTTTCCGTCTTCTATCAGAGAATAAGAGACAGCACCAGTTGCATTTCCAGAAAGATCATAAAAAGCTACACTGAGAACGTGATCATTTAAAATGCCAATCCCAACCTGAGTCTGTTGTCTGCCTATTTTCCAAATTAGCATATAATTGGATCCGTGTTTTTGAATTTCTACTTCACCTCGATAATTAATGCGATCTGAGTTGGGATTGCTGCCTTTTAGTGAATAAACTCCTGTAAGTAATTCGAAAGAGATTTTTGGAGAAATATCTGCTTCATTTGCAGAAAGAAGTCTTGAAGATAAGAAAAAAATCATGCACATAAACATGAATTTTTTAATCGACCAACAGATATTAGTCTTGTTTGTTATAATACTCATATGCTTCCTAAAGGTTGTTGAGGAGTAGTAGCTTAAATCGATTTTTTAATTTCAACCAATCAAAAGTTCTGTGCTTAGTAACCGGAGTTCTTAGAATACAAGCAGTTAAGTTCCAAACTTAACTGCTTTTTTTATGTCTTTAATCCTTAATGCTACAGAAATGCTGCACTTATCTCAAAAAAGCGCAGTTTAGATTTAAAAATTGTCATTATGAGATCTTTGGCGGTTATAAGCCCTCTCGATATATTCAATACAGGCGGAGTTGCGCTACAAAGAGATCTAGTGCAGCTGTCTGGAATGCAAAGTCCCAAAGCTCCCTTGCGGGCGAGGCCAGCTTATAGAACCTCCAGTATTTTGTTTTTTCTATGTCTGCTTCATGCCAACAACGGATAATGCCTTTGGAGTCTCTACATTGCCATGCTCTGGCGGCTGTTGTTACGATCAGTTTTTTTGTCTGAATAGGGAAGTTCGGGTCAAATCCGAAAATCATTGGGTATGAATATCCAAGATAGCGCATCAGAACACCTGGCCCTGTGCAGTAGTTGTCATTGAAGTTAGACGCATTATTGTCCTGCATTTTTGCCGGGTCCGTAGGATACTCGTGAAGAACATAGTTGTTGCTAATTACTCCCTTCATGACCAGCGACCAAAGTATGGTTTTTATCAAATAAGTAAGCTCCTTGGCGCGTGCACTATTCTGGTTAGCTTCCTTTTTGAGTGTCTTTAGCGCACAATAGAGGAAGACTCCCTGGTCAGCTGTCCAGGCTCGTTGAGGATCAACACACCATCCGCGCGGATCATCAGGATTGAAATGCGCATCTCTATGAGCCCAAGGATTCGGGGTCTCAAAAATCAGTTCATCTTTATTGAGCAAAAGAGATGGGCTCGACTTCTGGTATGTATACATCCAATCAAATGTGTCTCTCATCGAATCAAGATATTTTGCATCCGAATCAAGAAACTCCTGTATTCCATTGGAGAGTGCCCAGAAGCCTAAATTTGTTACGGAATTTGGAACACAATTGTATTGGTAGGTTCCACCCGGATTTTTACGACACTGGCCATTTTCTTTATCATAAGCTTCTGCGTCGCCACCATTCCAGGCTGCATATCCTTCACCGAACAGAGACCTGTTGCAAGTGGAAGTGTAGGTCTTATTTTCATTTGCACTTTTGTGCAACCACTCCCAGCATTGTTTAGCAGCAGTTTTACAGTTGTCTTGCAATCCAGATGCGGCCTCGTCGGAGTCAATATAATGGAATGCATTGACGAAAGCATTACCCCACCATCCATAATCGTCACGCCAGTGACCGGTACC
>Ga0066639_10000153_pt1 | contig 54908 bp, 52 predicted proteins | sample CryGeyCG2114_010_2_FD_59504 | JGI IMG/M metagenome (GOLD analysis project Ga0066639, IMG submission 59504) | Groundwater microbial communities from aquifer - Crystal Geyser CG10_big_fil_rev_8/21/14_0.10 | ecosystem: Environmental > Aquatic > Deep subsurface > Groundwater | place: USA: Utah...
TGGGCAAAAATCCATCCTACACAAAAAGTCGCTCATTTTAGGTACTTTTAAGGCAAAGCCCATTTCATTTATAAAGGCCTTATAAAAGGGCCTCAATTCCAGCCCCTAAAACTATTAAAACAATACCCAGAGCCAGTATTTTCATGGCATCAAAGATGACGAATTTGAGCACGCGGGAGTTACTCTTCCTTATTATTGCTGCTGATATCAGGCCTCCTGACAGGGCTGCGGCTATATATCCCCCTATCTCTGGTATTCCGTGGGGTATGAAGGCCAGGCTCACTATAGGTACCTCCCAGATATGTTTTGACAGGTAACCTATGAAGACTCCCAGTATGGAAGCATTCCAGGCAAGTATGAACACAGCACCTGCACCGAATATGAAGGAGAACAGGAAGGCAAATACCATGACTTGGAGATTATTGCCAAGAATCCGCCAGAACTTGTTCATCTCGTTTATGGCATTCCCTGTAACTGCACCCGAAAAGGAGGAGTGTATATCCTGTATCTTTGTTTCTTGGATTTGAAAGTAGCCATCAGGCAGGACCATAGACCAAAGAGCAAAGGATATGGTAATGCCTGCAAAGTATAGTAGTAGTATGATTACATCCCTTCCATGCCTGCTCCAGAGGGATGTTGATTTACCCTTCTCAAAGTCCTTCTCTTCAAGTGACTCCTCCTTCTTAATCAGCACAGTTATGAAATACACAGAAGGTATTATTGTAAATAAAAGGGAGAATATGCCGCCCATGTTGAAGGTTGAACTTCCAAGTGCAATCTCGTAAGAAACCTGCAGGCTTATAATAATGCCTATGCTAGACATTATCAGCGCCCAGAAGAACATGAGATAAGGTCTTTCTTGAAGTTCATTGAAACTCAGCATCGATTCCAGCATGTATATTATTTTGTTTAGATAATTAATATACGCGGAAAAACAAAAAGTTTAAGACGGTGTGCGTACAAATATAAGTAATAGTTGATTTTATGTCTAGAATAGAAAAAGTCGTGATTCAAGGTTTCAAGTCCTTCAAACGGAAGACATCAATACCGATTCCTGAGGGATTTTCTGTTATCACAGGACCCAATGGCTCCGGCAAGACCAATGTTAGTGATGCACTTTGTTTTGTTCTTGGAAAATCATCATCCAAAAACCTCAGGGCAAAGAAGGGCCATGAACTGATATTTCATGGAAGCAACAAGAAGGACAAATCAGAATTTGCAAAGGTTACCATATATTTTGACAATAGCAAGAAGCTGATACCTTTGGAGGACAAGGTTGTCACTGTTGGAAGGAGGATAAACGGAGCTGGTGTGAGCACCTACAGGCTTAATGGAAAGGTTGTCACGAAGCAGCAGATAAGAGACATACTAGCACCTGCTGGTATAAATCCTGACGGGCAAAACATAGTCCAGCAAGGAGAAGTAACACATCTGGTTGAGCTTGATCCAATCCAAAGACGACAGATCATAGATGATATTTCAGGGATATCTGAATATGATGAAAAGAGAAACAAGGCCTTGAAGGAGCTTGAGAAGATAGAGGCCAAGATAAGGGAGGCTGAGATTGTTCTGACTGAAAGGGAGACCATAATGGAGAGGCTCAGGAAGGACAGGGACGCTGCAGTAAGATACAGGAGCATGAACGACGAGCTTAACAAGGTAAGGGCGTCAATAGTTTGGAGAAGCTATTCTAAAACAGATGATGATTTGAAAACTGTAATATCAGACATTGAGCTAAAAACAAAGGAGCTGACCAAGCTTGAAGAAGACGTAAAGACTTATGATAAGAAGCTCGAGGAACAGGAAGACAAGCTGGAAGAGATAACAAAGGATGTTATACAAGCATCAAACCAGATAGAGGTTACAAAGAAGATCACGCAGTTACGGGGAGAGATAGATTCTGCCAGATCAAGGGTTGAATCAAACCTGAGGGAGATTGGGAGAATAAGCAGCATGACTGACAGGCTTAAGTCCTTTGACAGGCCTTCATCACCTCAGTTTAGTCAGGTTCTCAAATTTGACGGTGTTCATGGATTCTTCTCAGATCTTCTCACAGTGCCTGGTGAATACACAACAGCTGTTGAGGTTGCTGCAGGCGCTCATATGAGGGATATAGTCGTTTCCACATCCGACGTTGCCGTTACTTGCGTGAAGTACCTGAAGGATAACAAGGCTGGCCGGGCCAGGTTCTTGCCCATGAATAAGATTCAAGCCTATCCAAAGAAGCCCCTTCCAAAGGGATCCATGGGATGGCTTTCAGAGCTTGTTCATCATGATCCTAAATATAACGTGATAGTTGAGTATGTGCTTGGAAGCACAGCCTGCGTGAAGAATGTAGACACAGCGAACCAGATATTCAGGACACAGCGGGTTAGGATGGTCACACTAGACGGAGACATCTTCGAATCCTCTGGCGCCATAACAGGCGGCTTCATGAAGAAGAAGTCCCAGTCGTCAGACCTGAGCAGGTATCTTGGCGATAAAAAACAGCTCGAGAAGGAGTGCCATGAGCTTGAGCTGAAGATAGCAGGCTTGAACAAGGAGCTCGAGATTTATGCATCCAAGGAGAAGAAGACCAAGACAGCATCATTCGAGCGCGGCAGGGTTAAGATAGACGAAGACATAAGAAAGGCGCGTGAGGCACGGAAAGAGGTTTATGAAAAGAGGCTCATTTTGCAGCAGGAGATAGGCAAACTGAATATAAAGAAGGCAAGAATTGAGGCTGATTATGATAATTTCAAGGCACAGGCAGATGAGATGAAAAAACCTGATGAGCTAAAGGAGTACAAGGAGATGTCTGTTCTTGTGCTGAAGAGCAAGCACAAGGATCTGATAGAAAAGATACAGGAGCTTGGCCCAATAAACATGAAGGCCATAGACGAATTTGAGCTGATAAAGGGGGAGTTTGTGGACTTCAAGGAAAAGGTGGACAAGATAGCATCGGAAAAAAAATCAATTGAAACCACATTGACAAAGATAGAGGAAAAAAGGAGAGATTCATTCTATTCGACCTTGAAGGAGATGTCAAGGCATTTCAAGCAGACATATAAGGATCTGACAAACGGAGAGGCTGACCTTCAGCTTGAGGATCCAAACAACCTTGACTCAGGTTTGTTAATCAAGGCATCACCTCCAGGAAAGAGGCTTCTGAACCTGGACGCCATGTCTGGAGGAGAGAAGACGCTCACGTCCTTCGCCTTCACATTCTCCCTGCATAACCACAAACCAAAGCCATTCTATGTGCTTGACGAGGCTGATGCCGCACTGGATAAGGCAAATACGAAGCATATTGTGAGGCTTATCAAGAAACATTCCAAGACTGCACAGTTTATTGTTATCTCGCACAACGACAGCCTTGTAAAGGAGGCAGATCAGGTTTACGGAGTCACAATGGAAAACGGCGAGTCCAAGGTCATGGGAATCGAGCTGCCCCCGGAGAATTAAACCTATTTAAGTTTTCTTCTATAAACTATATTCAGATAGCATGAAAAAATGGGTTGTTCTAATTACTTGTTTGTTGGTTGTTTTTACAGTTGCTTCTGCAAATGCACAGATAGACTGGAGCAAGTTGTTTGACAAGCCAGCTGATGTTCATCTATCTCCTGGTGCCGAATCTGACATATTTGCAGTCGGGGATGTAACACAGGACAAGCTGATCGGCCAGGATGACATAGACTTTTTAATGGCATACACATTCAAGGGCGGGTCTGCCCCAAGCCCCTATTACACAGGGGATGCAAACTGCGACGGCTTTGTGGACATAGATGATGTGGTTTTCCTTATAGATTACATATACGATGACGGTGATTCACCTGTATGTAATATATATGCAGATAAATCACAGTCATTTGGCTATTCAGAATTTGATCTCGCCATAACATCTATCATATTCTCTGACAACACACCTCAAGTCGGTCAGATCATTTCAGTCACGACCAATGTGCTCAACAACGGCAGTATTTGCGGAAACATAACAAGCATTGGGGGTCTTGACTGCCCTCCAGAAGGATCAAACATTTCCTGTGACGGTTTCGGAGGCGGCATACAAATACCGCTTTGTCCTGGAGAAAGCTACGAATTTACTGAGGACAAATCCTTTTCCATTCCCGGCACATGGGAGATAACGCGAGTAGTTTCAGGCAAAGGGATCAACGGAGAGAATGACACTTATTTATACAACAATGAGATGATGAAATACCTTGAGGTTGAAGGAAACATAACAACTGCATGGTGCCAGGAGAATGACGACGGGAACAAGCTCTTCATAAAGGGAACAACATGGGGCGAGTATTCAGATGGCACAGAATTCAGCTTCACAGACTATTGTGTTGATGTGTATAATATTAACGAGTATTGGTGCCTTGATTACACTGCACCGACAAGCCATACGTACGACTGCAGGGCTTATGACAACAGGGTTTGTGTGGAAGGTGCGTGTGTACCAGCCCAACCCAACGGAACAGACTTTGATCTCGCTCTCATATCCATGACACTCTCAGACACAACACCTGAGGTCGGGCAGACTGTCACTGTTACGAAGACTGTGAGGAACTATGGTAATGTGGCAGGATACATAACAGGCAGCTCAGCCGCTGACGTGACACCTTCTGGTGGTGGCGGAGCGAGTTACGAGATTATGATGGTTCCAATCTCTGCCGGAGAAACAAAGACGTACACAGATTCCGTAACCTTTGATGTGGCAGGCACATGGCAGCTTAAGAGAGGATATACAGGTCTAGGTATAAACAACAAGACAGATGCAAATCTGATAAACAATAACATGACTCTGAATGTCATGGTTCATGAATCAAACATAACAGAACCATACTGTGGTGATGGAACTTGCAACGGCAATGAGACATTTGATACATGCCCTGAGGATTGTGAGGCTCCAGATGAACCTGGAGACAGCGTGGTTGCTCAATACTCTTTTAACGAGTGCAGCGGTGTTGTGGTTAATGATGCCAGCGGCAACGGGCATGACGGCATAGCCGCGTCAGCGAATTGGGTTGCAGGGTATGGCGGCTGTGCCCTGGAGTTTGACAAGGTCCAGTCCAGATTTGTAAAGGTTGAGGACTCAGATGATTTCGATCTTGACACATTCTCCATAGAAGCCATGGTTTACATGACTTCTGACATAAACACATGGCCCAAGGGTTACCAGACTATAGTATCCAAGGAGTACCAGTACATACTAAGGTTCTTCGGGGAGTACACCACGGGAGATCATGGCCTGTCAGCCATATACTTCTACGGAGGACCAGGTGTTTACAAGCATGCTAACCTGCGCGTCTCAGAGTTTAACTGGGAACCAAACAGGTGGTATAAGATCAAATTCACATATGACGGATCATACATACGCATAATCATAGACGGCGTTCTTAGAAAGGAAGTTTATTCACCAAGCTCCTCATACCCACCAACACATTCGAATGCATACCTATTCATAGGAAACCACATCTGGGGAGGAACAGGCACACCAAGTTCATCAGATGAGTTCATAGGCAAGATAGACAATGTGGTCATCTCAGGCGAAGTCTCAAACATCACGCAGACATGCACAGATTCTGACGGCGGTCTGAACTATTACACATTCGGCGAATGCATGCAATCAGGCAATGGTGGAAGCGGGGGAGTTGTTGATTATTGTGCTAGCTCTTTGGTTTTGAAGGAGTGTTATTGCTCAGGTGACACACTTCAGAGTTATGATTATTCATGCCCAGAGGGCTGTTCTGCCGGAGTATGCTTGACAAACATAACAGAGCCATACTGCGGTGACGGCATATGCAATGGCAACGAGACAAACATCACATGCCCTGAAGACTGCAGCGGCATAGGCAGGACAGTTACGCCTGGCAAGACAAACCAGCCATTGACGCAGAATGCGGGATCAGACTGGGGTGTCGGCACAGACGCAGTTGATATCGGAGATGCAGAAAAGGGAATAATACAGACATTCGAGGCTGTCAAGAGTGACATGCCTATGGAGCCAAAGGCATATGTTTCCCAGACAGAGGTGGAGGTTCTGACAACAATGTCAATGACAGAGGCCTATGAAAAGAAGATCACTTCGAGGACAGGCGATATAGGCTATACAATCTCATGGTTCTTCTGCGGCCAGACAGCTCAGGAAAGGACTGATGCAAATTTCCTGTATGACCAGTATCTGGAACTGAAGACGCATGCAGAGACACTGCAAACGCTTAAGTCCGACCTTCCTGTAGACAAGCAAAGCCTGATGAGTGATATCATCACAGGCATAACAAACAAGGCAGAGTCACTCAAGATCAAGGCTGAGCAGAAGGTTAGACAGGCTGGCGGTATTTGCGGAGCTGCCTCTTAATTCAATTTTATATCATACTGAATGCAACTATATACTAGTATGAAGACATTGTTCATAACTTTAATCTCACTGCTTCTCATAACAAATACTGTCAGCGCTATAAGCGTGAACCTAGTATGTGGTGACGGGATATGCGGCCAGAAGTTTGAGTTGTTCCAGGATGACCTTCTAGAGCTTAACTCTGGAAACGCGACCCACTACCTAAGGATCTACTCAGTCACAGAGACCACAGCCCTGCTTCAGCCTGGAGTTGAAGCCAATACAACCCTAACGACGGTTCTTGAAGGCCAGATAAAGAAGATAAATGGTACTGAGTATTACATGGAATATATAACACCTTCATCTGGCAAGGATGTGGCGAGTGTGAAATTCATACTGACAGATGAATACACCACATGCAGTGCTGATTGCGGGAATAAAACAACAAGGCTTAAATGCAACGACGGTTCATGCAACAACGAGATTATAATTAACGAAGGTGACACAGTAGAGGTCATGGAAGACGGGAGGCACATGGTGACAGTTGAAAATGTGTCTGATTCTGTTGAGTTGAGGATAGATGGAAGGACAAGAACAGTTGTGGAAGGAGATTTAATTGCAGTCAATAATCTTGATTTCCGTCTGCTGCAGATAGACAGCGAACAAAAAACCGCGCGTATAATCTTCGGCGATGAAAATATCAATACATGTCCTGTAGATTGCCTTGCGAAGTCATGCACTGAAACAGACGGTGGAAAGAATTATTATGTTCGAAGCGTTGTGTCATCCAATACAGAGTATAATGTGGAAGATGATGTGGTATACCATGACACGATGCAATCATATCCAGATGAATGCCTTCCAGGTCCCCAGGATGTTTCGTATTACTTGAAGGAGTGGTGGTGTGACAACAACACAGCGCGAAACACCATATTTACTTGTACTATAGATTGTATAGAAGGTGCCTGCTACACAAATGAGACTGTTTGTATAGGTAGTGAATGTATTACAAACGAGACCATCTCATGCGGTGACGGCATCTGCGACGAGGGTGAGTTATGTCCTGTAGACTGTGACCTTGGATGCGCAATGGAGGGCGAGAATTACTCCACTTATTTCGCAGACTATCCTGAAAGATGCTGCTCAGGCCTTACAGAATGGGCATCGGGAACAGATATTCGGGAAGTAAAAGGAGACTGGTGCCTTGATTCAGGCAAAGTAGCAGATCTGGATATAGGTATTTGCTTAAACTGCGGGAATGGCGTATGCGAGGATATAGAGAACCTCTGCAACTGCCCAGAGGATTGCGAGCCTGTGTTGGAAGAGAGTGATGTACCTGTAGTGGACATAACCAACCTAGACATAAACCAGATGTCTCTTGATGTTGTCACAGCCCTTGAAGGAGTAAAACCCAACCTGAAGATAAACAACAGGGCAAAGCTGGCTGGAATCCAGCTGAATATAATAGCAACAGCGCGCAGTTATGACGGATATGAAAAGGACATGAAATCACGCGGCATTTTGTATTGGCTCATGTGGCTTTTCGGCCAGCAGGAGACTCAAGAGAAAAAGGATGTGGATATAATGAGAAACACAGTCACAGTATTCGCAGACTCCAAGACCAAGCTGATATACCTGTACGACATGATAGAGGACGAAAACTCAAAGTCTGTAATGGAGCAGCAGGTGAACAAGCTTGGAGACAAGATAGTGGAAATAACGAATGATGCGGATGCCAAGGCAGCATCAGCTGCCGGGATGTTTTCTTAATTTGTAGACGCCTGTATATCCGGTAGTCTTGGCCATAGATTCTATTTCTCCTGCTTCTGAAGGGTATGCATCTCTGAATTCTTGTATACCTTTAGTTGTATAAACCATTGTACTCGTTGCTGGATTGAATGGCTTGCTTGTGATTGTTGCATATTCATCACCTTTGGGAATATTATCTCCTGGAGAAATCCTATCTTCCTCCTTGATATAATCACCCGGAACTAGACTTGTTATTGCTGCATATACATCAGAAGGCAGCCTTCTTTTTAAAATATCCAGAAGCTCTATGTCAGACATTATTATCATGTTATCCCGAGTCAAGATGCCATCTTCCCATAATTTTTCGATGTACTTTTTGATGAAAGCTTCTCTCCCCATATGTATTGGATTTCTATACACATCCCTGAACATCAGACCTCTAACCATCAGAAAGTTATACACCCTCTCGGGATGCATAAAATAAATATCATTATCAGAAATTACAATATCTTCATGTATATCAAATAAATCATCAGCTAAGAATCCATCCAGCTGTGCGAGTGGTTCACCAAACGACAGACCACTAGTCTTGAATACTTCCGTATCTCTTGCAGTGTAAGCTATCTTATCCAGATCCACCCCATTTGAATTAAGCAGTTCCCCTATGATAGGATAGTCACCTCTAACACATGCTGCAACATCTTCTGGATTAATTCCGTATTTTTCTAAGATTTCAAGCATCTCAACTCGAGCTAATATAATATCTATATTTCTCTCCTCGTCTAAAACATTCCTGTTTGCTAGCTTGCCTTGATCTGAAAGAGCGGGTGTTGCCACATCATGGCTTATAGCGCTTGCTATACCTAGATGTATCATTTCTTCAGGGAAATTATGTGAATCGAGAACAGTCTCCATATATATTGGAGTATAAAGTGAATGGTCTAATCGTGTTTGATTTGCTATAAAGATGTCTTCTCCAGACAGTAAGCCCAATTGTTTTATTTTATACAGTCTAGCAATTGATTTAGTTCCAAGAAAATCGTGATATATATTTTCGTCTCGTATAATATACCCAATATGTGAATTATGTAGAGCAATCCATATTGGATTATCAAGCTTATCCATCCATTCCTGGAACTTAGCCTCGACAGGATCAAAATTTGCTAATATATACAGAGGATCTCCTTCATTATATGCCAATCTGGATAATTCATCACCATCAGGCATTCTCCTACGTCCGATATAAATTAGGTTTTTAGTATCCCTTCTCATATTCTGGTGTTAATGCTAAACTTTAAAACCCTTAAAAGTCTTAGTGCCAATTCTTATTCATGATACTTCCAGACCATGAGATCAGAAAATACCTGAGAGAGGGCAAGATAGTCATAGAGCCTCTGGAAAATCCGGATGTTCAGATACAGCCATCAGGCATAGATCTCAGGCTCGGGAACGAGTTTCGTATTTTCAAGTCATCCTCTGTTGCGTACATAGACACCAAGAAGAAGACAGATGCGTACACGGAATTGATAAATGTAGAAGACGACAAGCCATTCATAATCCATCCTGGCGAGTTTGTCCTTGGCGGAGTCAAGGAGTACATAAAAATCTCGGATGATCTTGTGGGCTCTGTTGACGGTAGGTCAAGCCTTGGCAGGTTAGGCATATCCATCCACACTACATCATCATCTGTGAATCCGGGCTGGGAAGGCAACTTCGTGCTTGAGATAACCAACATGGGTAGGATGCCTGTGGCTTTGTATCCAGGCATGAGAATAGCTAAAATAACTTTTCATAAGCTCACGTCCCCTGCAGAGAACCCATACAACACCAGAAAGGAAAGCCTGTACAACAAGCAGAAAGGCGTCAGTGAGACCAAGGTGTTTGAAGGGAAGTGATTATGTACCAAATTCTGTCAAACAAGGATATTTTGAGAAATCATATAAGTTCCAGAGTAATAGCTACTGATGATTTATTGGATGTGTCAAGAGAAGATGTATTAAAAGAAGATCGAGATGGATTTTATATAGTTTCTGGTGGAAGAAGACATTCCATAACAAGAGGTTGGTATGTGCGTATAACATACAGAAATCTACATACAAGAACGATGAGAAGATGGTATAATATCGATTTTGACTAAAGCTTTATTAATATAAACCCGAACAATAACTAAACTTATAAACTCTACTAAACATCAAGTATATTATCTATACTAATATAAGGAATACTATGGGACTCAGACCAGCGAAGTGTTACAGGAAACCTGAAAGGCCCAACACAAGGGTCAGCTTGAGAAAGCCTAGACGCAGCTATGTCAAAGGCGTTCCAGAGCCAAAGATACACAGGTTCGAGGTTGGCAATAGAACAAAGGAATTCACTAAATCCATGCGCCTGACTGTAAACAACCATGTCCAGATACGGCATAATGCGCTTGAGGCAGCTCGTGTGGCTGCGAACAAGGTGCTTACACAGTCATTCGGTCCTGATAATTACCTGCTCAAGGTTCTTGTATACCCACATCATGTGATGAGGGAGAACCCGCTGGCTACAGGTGCTGGTGCTGACAGGTTCCAGACAGGCATGAGGAAGTCCTTTGGCAGGATGATCGGAAGAGCAGCGATAGTAAAGTCTAACCAGGCGATAATAAGGGTTTATTTTGATGACGTGACAAAGATTAATTCTGTAAAAAAAGCCTTGAAACTTGCCGGTTCTAAGATTCCATCACCTTGCAAAGTTGAAGAGTATTCTAAATAGCTGCTGTTATTAATGACACGATACTAGACACAAGCGTTACTGTCAGCAGGACAAATATCAGGCCTAATATTATATTATGCAGGAAGTGCGTGTCAGGGAATGCAAGTGTTAACACTATAACCCATATAATCCATGGCAGAATCAAGCCGCCAAACGGCACCATGGCTATCACAGGCAATACAGCTCCTAACAATCCAAAGAATGTGAGGAAGTTGATGATAAGCACAACGAAGAATATCTTTCCTGGCTGGGTAGCCCCACCATACCTTTTATTGTAAATTACCATTACTAAGATAAGCACGATACCACCAACAATAGTGGCTATTATCAGATTAATGCCCAGGCTTAACCAGTATTCAGCTCCTTGCAGGTTGGCAAGATTGTTAAACTCTGTTAGATCTGGAATGATATTAAAACCAGCCATACTTACTTATTAAATCCCTGGCTTTTAAGTCTTGTCTTGATTGACAACTTCTCCATTCTCTGTTTGCTTTCCAGGCCAGATCCTAACGCCTGGATGTATGACGGTTTTTGGGGCAATTTTACAGTCATCTCCAATAACAGCTCCGAGTCCATTCTCAAGTATCTTTGTTCCCTGGCTTATGGAGACCTTATCCCCTATTATGGAATTTGTGATAACAGCTCCTTCTATATTCACAGAGTCTAAGATCAATGAGTTTCTTATCACTGAGTTTTTAATTTCACAATTATCTCCTATTGAGCAGCCTGTGATCTTTGACTCCTCATCAATCGAGCTCTTCCCGATTACATTTTCATTTCCTGAATCCTTTAGAAATCGAGCTTGAGCAGCTAGTATATCCTTCGGATACCCGATGGTTATCCATGAATCCTTTACCTCTATGCATTTAATTTTATCCTTCTTCGAGAGACTAAGAATAGCATCAGTCAGTTCATACTCTCCCCGCGCTGACTTGTCAACTAAGTCAAGCTCGTCGAATATCTTCTTATCCAGAACATAAAGGCCTGCATTTGCAAGGTTTGAAACAGGCCTTTCAGGCTTCTCTTCAAACCCTTTAACAAAGCCGTTCTCAGTGAGGAAAACACCAAACCTTGAAGGGTCATCTACGAATTCAACGAGCAGCGAATATTCGTAGTTCAGGCATTCCTTTATGGCAGAAGACATGTAGATGTCATCACCCATGAGAACCACAAATCTATCCTGTATATGATCCCTGACCTGCATCAAAGCATGCCCTGTTCCCAGCTGTTCCTTCTGCTCCACATAGGTTATCTTCATGCCTTCAAACTCAGAACCAAAATGATCCTTTATCATATCAGCCTTGTATCCAACTATGACAATCACTTCATCCACAAGACCCGCGAGCTGCTCTAGATTATATTGCAATACAGGCTTGTTAGCAATCTTAATCAAAGACTTTGGCCTAGTAATGGTCAATGGATAAGTCCTGGTTGACTTCCCTGCTGCTAGTATAACCGCTTGTGACATATGTATTCCTTCTATTCTCTATTGAAGCATGGTTTATATGCTTTTTGATACTTGAGCATAAATTCATTGTTCAAAGCTTGACAAAAGGATTTTTATAACAAAATCAATTAATAAGTCTTTTTTAATCCTAAAAAGCCTTTAGAAGGCTTATTGAACAATTAAAGGTCTTAATATAATCTTAATAGGATAAATAGACCTCTGAGATACATTGAAAACATCCCAGTGAAACAGTTTCGCCTTAGGTATATATGTCGTCTTCACCGAAGTATTAGCATGATGTCTGAATGTGCACGAGTATCTTGCACGTTTCAGGCAAAAACTATAGTTTAAATGGAGGATAAAGAATATGAAAATGAAAAAGCTTTTAGCAGGAAGCCTTGCAGCTGTATTTGCTGGCGGATTACTCGCTGCAGGTGGCATGGCAACTCTGGGCGACTACGTAACGACAAGTGGCGGTGATACTTTAGCATCACCAATAATCGTCGTTGGTGACTCGGTTCCAGGTTCAGATGTCATCGGCGCAGCTGATCTAGCAGCAGCGGTTGCAGGTTTCGCAACAACAACTACAACAGTCAGCGGTGTTGGAACAACAACAGTTTCTGGCGGGGTAGCTTTGGACACACAGAACAGCAAGCTCTACTACGCAGATGCAATGAACTCATCCATAACAACACTGACAAGCGCTGACTTGCCAACAGTCCTAAAATCAGGAACATTCCAGGACGACGACGGCACAGAATACAAGTATGACCAGTACATCGTGCTTGGCAGCAGGGTAACAGAATTCGGAAACAGTGGTGGCGACATCGAGGACCCAACAACATATGTGAACATCGGAACAACCGTGAACTCATTCCTTTATGCAACAAAGGTTGTGTTCAACAAGCCATTGTTGTTCGACGCTTCAGAAACACAGGGAAACACAATCGAGTTCTTTGGCAAGGAATACACAATCACAAGCGGTACAACTTCCGTAGGAACAAAGACTCTTGTGTTGTTTGACTCATCAAACGCACTAACCTTCACTGAAGGTGAGGCACAGGAAGTCACAATAGGCGAAGAGACATATACAATAACACTTGAAGGTGTCTCAAGCACCACAGTAGGTGTCATCCAGGTGACGAACTCAGCTGGAATTTCCAAGTCAAAGGAAGTGACAGAAGGGAATTCATACAAGGTTAACGGAATAAGCGTTGTCGCTGAGGACATCTTTTACTTCGGTGACAACAAGATAAACAAGGCTTCACTCAGCTTTGGTTCAGGCAAGATGACCTTTGCAGACACAAATGAGGTAAAGGTTGGAACAGAACTTGAGCCAATAGACAACACATACGTGCAGTTCACAGGAAACATCTCAACGTTCGAGGTATGGGTAGCAGCTGACGACTCTGAAAGAGATCACGCAGGAGTTGGCACACCATTCACAGACACTGTGTGGGGAAGCTTTAAGACAGCTTTCGGCGGCTTCAACCCAGGACTCGGTGCTGACACAAACCAGAAGATTGTGTTTGGAACCTCTGGAGACAAGACAGCAACAGTGAAGTTCACTGACTACAGAGGATACGAAAAGACAGTTGAGTACGCATGGGATACAGATTCAGTTTCAAGCACTGTGACACCGGCATTGAACTCATCAGACAACTACCAGATACACGTTGTTGAAGGTGAAGCAATAATAGAGAAGGACTACTTTGTCTTGTCACAAGGAGACTTTGGACATCTATTCCAGTTATCAGACATAAGCAATGTAAACTCCACAACGGCAAGAGTAGATATCAGGGATGTATTCTCAGGTGAGACAACAACAATCAACTTGGATTCAACACCACCAGGGTACACAAAGGCAACTGTCTACATAGATGGAAACACCTACTACCTTAATGCAACAGCAAAAGAAATAAAGTTCACATGGGGAGCTGCTGCAAGTCATGGAACAACAGGTACACAAACAACAGTATACCCATTCCTGAAGGGACAGAGTGGTTATGACGTCGCATTCCTTACAAGTGCCACCGGTTTTGCAAACAACACAATAGTATACCTGCCAGGTGGAAACACAGAAACAGGCGCTACACAGGGAATGACTGCAATCAATTTCACACCAGCAACAGGTAACGCGACATACAATGCAGGTCGTCTATATTGGAATGTAACAAGATCAGGAACAGGTGTTGCAACAATCTGGGGTGTCGGAGACGACGCTGCTGGTGTTAACAGTGATGTAGTAATTTCACCATCCACAATTGGTGCCACGAATGGACAAGCACCTGCAGTTTTAATCCTAGAAGAAAAGGGTAAGGATTCAAGCAGCACTGAGGTACGAGATGCAATAATCGTACCAACATCCACAAGTGGAACATCTACAGTAAAGATGGCACAGGGAACACCAGTCTTCACAGCAGCAACACAAGCAAACCAGGCATGGAAGTCTGACACAGACGTGACATCATACATGGACAGATACGGCACACTTGCCAACAGAGATTCTGGTGACCAGGGTGTGGTAACAGTCTACTACCCAGACGTGCAGTCAGTAGCTGCAGTAGCAATCGGTGCTAACCCATCATTCAGCACAGAGGTTGGCGGAACAACAGTAGAGACTGCAATTAAGATTCAGAATCCGGTTGCAAAATTCGCAAAAGAGATCAGTACATCAACACTTTCAAAGGACTTGATCTTGGTAGGCGGACCATGCGCAAATGCATTGGTAGCAACACTTGCTGAGACAGACACTGACATACCAGCATGTGACGATTGGGACTTGACAACAGGTATCATCAAGGAAGTCTCAGATGCATTCGGTTCTGGACAAAAAGCACTTGTAGTAGCTGGAACGACAGCAGCAGACACACGAAGCCTAGCAGGAATGGTAATGAAGGGAACGCTAGATTATTTGGTGTGATCTGAATAGTGAAAAGTAAGTAGGGAGGAAACTCCCCTTTTTCTTTCTTTTTTTAAACCTTTTAGAAAAAGGTTTAATCCAAAAGAAGTCTTAACCAAAAAATTGTAACTCGGAGTTTGATAACGAATTTATTTCTTGCTCTGTAATTAACCCATATATGGAACATGTGATTGATGCTATAAAGAACATATCAAACAAGATTTCTGAGACCCAGAAGAAGAGGATTGTTGTTTCCAATTACGTGAGGTCTAATAACACAAGCCTGGGCATCATACAAGAAACGCACCCAAAGCAGCCTGATGGCTTGATAGCTGCTGTGGATGGGGGCATAGTTTCCAAGTCATTGCATGGCATGGATATTGTGCTCCTCAGATCTGGTGGCGTGTGTTTTATATATGAGAAAGGCAAGATGAAAGGAGTTAAGCACAAGCCGTCAAAATTTCCCGATTACATGCCTTACGTGTTTGATAATGTATCCGACTTTGACTGGAGGGCAAGGGCGAACATACTGAGGCAGACAATGGAGATAGAAAGGGCCATAGAGATGATTGAGGAAAATCCTTTCATGCTTTTACTTGACGGGTCTGTCGTTCCCCATCAGGCGTACAGGCCTCATGAGGATCAGAAGGAATGCATGGTGATGTATAAAAACATGATTGGTAGGTACAGTGATTTGTACAAAAAATCTATGAAGAAAGGGATAAAGCTTGTTGGGGTTGTTGAGGATTCCAGGAGCAGGATTATATGTGACATGCTTAGTCAGGTCATTTCAGGCCCAGATTGCTCTGTTCTGGATGTGACACGTGATACGAGCCTGCTATTCAGCATGTTGGAAAAGGGAGAAAAAACAGTCACGTTCAACTACTCAAAAGAGCCTGGAAACCATCCCACCCTGGCTGACCTTCCAGAGCATGCAGGCAAGATCCACAGTTTTTACCTGAAAACAGTTCCTTACGACAGGCCTTTGAGGCTGGATTTCTTGTCTGACAACCCATTAGCAGACGGAGATGAAATAGCATCCATAATATCTTCCATATCAAATCATCACGTTTCTTATGGTATACCAGCGCCTATAATCGAGGCGGATAATATATCCAAGGTATCAGAGAAGGAGATGAGCGATTTCTACTCGCAGATATTAACAATGACAGGCGAGCTTCCTGACATCATGAGGATGAGACGTGAGCAGAGACCTTTCTAGTAAACCTTTTAGAAAAAGGTTTAATCCAAAACTATTTTTTTTTCAAAACAAACCTTTAGAAAAAGGTTTAATCCAAAACTAACCAAAGAAACATTTTAGCCTGTAACCTTATAGGAAAGGGCTAGTGAAACAGTTTCAACTATTATTCGGAAGGCAAAAATAACGTAGTTTTAAAAATGAAACAGTTTCAGGTGTTATAGATAGATTTAAAAAATTAGTATACAATCTATATGTATGAAAATGGTTATATTAGCATATGTCATGTTTTCACTCTTACTTGTAGGTACAACCCAGGCTCTTAGCCTAGAGTATTACGGCATAGAGGATTCCATAAATCCAGACCTCTCAGTTGATACCACAATAACATTGGAGTTTGGTGAACCAGTTCCACATCTTGAATATCAGCTTGGTTTTTTCATAGAGAACATGACTGCTAAGAGCAACTTTGATGAAGCCATTTGCGATTATACTGACAATGTCGAGGGAAGTGTCATAAAATGTGATTTTGCTGGGATGACAGCAGAGAACAGCCTTCTTCAGATATCATTCAAGACAAAGGACGTTATCAGCAGGCTGGGAGAAAACAGAAGGTTTTCCGTGAATTACGGCATATCCCTGCCTGTAAGTCAGGTATTTGTCAAGGTCAAGCTGCCAGAGGATGGCGCTCTAGCAGACCCAATAATCAACCAGTCATTTTCACCCCATGATGGAAAAACAACCCTGAGTGATGGGAAGAGGATCATGGTCTACTGGGAAAGGACAGACATATCTGCTGGTGATAACCTGAAGTTCTCCATACTCTATACAACCCAGCCAGCTTCTCTTACAAATGTGATAATATATTCAGTTGCTGCCTTGATCGTATTGTTTATGGTTGCAATAGCTATTTACGTGAAGAGATCATCCAGAAAGGAGCGGGATGTTGTCAAGTCTGTGCTTAATGCAGATGAAAATACCATAGTAAACATTCTCGTACAGAAGGGAGGAAGCTCCGTTCAAAAGGCACTTGTCAGGGAGACTGACTTCTCAAAGGCCAAGGTTTCAAGAATAGTCAAAAATCTGAAAAATCGCGGCGTGGTTGAAATCGAACCTGTTTCTGGCAGAGAGAATAGAGTTGTTCTTAAACTGAAGACCGAGAATTAGGTGCGTCCACATAACCCTGAATCAATAATCTACCTAGCACACTAAGACTGACTCCTATCTTACCCCTCTTCTCCTTTGTTTCTATGAATCCTAAAGTCTTAAGACCTTCTGATTTGGCAGTACCATTTATGTGATATGAGATTAATGGAAGGCTCATTTCAGTCTTCTTGCTTAATTGTTCAAGTGATGAGCAGCAATCAGCTTCTTTGTATATTGTTTCTAGTATCTTCATCTTCCTGTCTGTAAGTATTTTGTAGTAGTTGAATTTTAGTACAGGAAGCAGCATTGTATTTTCACCATCGACAGCAAATGCCTTTACACCATTAACAAAAGCTGCGCTTGTGGCTGCACATCTTGTTGTTCTATCCCCAGTGGATACATTTATGATTATATTCTTGTCTGATTGTGTCCTTTTAATGTCAGATATTGTTTTGAACATCTCTTCCCATATGTTTCCTTTTATCCTGATTATGTCTGTAGGTATCTTGAACCTCTCCAGATCCTTTTTTGTCTTCTCAGCTTCTGGCATTCTATCTTCAGGGCTGATCAGAATAACCTTCTCAGTGGGGAACTCCTTTAACCCGCTAAAAATTGCTTCTATCTTATCCCCTACAGGGGCTACAACTATGTTTTTCATATAACAGCATTCTTTTAGTAATTTAAAAACCTATGCTTAATAATTAAAACAATTTTTAATAATATAACGATACTTTATTAAAAAATATCTAATAATATCTATAAATTATATCTTATAGAAATACTAAATAAGTATAAGGAGGATATTATGCCTAAGATAAAAATATATTCAACACCGACATGTACATACTGTAAGATGTTAAAGGAATTTCTTAAAGAACATAAGATACAGTTCGAAGACATAAACGTGGCAGAGAATGCTCAGGCTGCAAATGAGATGATAGAAAAGACAGGGCAAATGGGCGTTCCTGTAACTGACATAGACGGTGAGATCATAATCGGTTTTGACAAGGAAAGAATTAAAACCATATTAAAGATAGAGGAGTAATCCTCCCTCTTTTATTATTGATCGGTTTTCATCAAAAGGTTAATAATATCTATTATCATTCTTTATTATGCCCAATTATATATCACATCCCAGAATAAAACCTGAAACACTTGAATCACGTGCTTACCAAGAATCAGTTTTGGCTCAAGCGCTAAATCAGAACCTCTTATGTGTTCTTCCAACAGGTCTGGGTAAGACAAATATAGCGATTCTATTGGCTGTGTTTAGACTGGAGAAGCATCCCAATTCCAAGATCTTAGTGCTTGCTCCGACACGTCCGCTGGTAAACCAGCATTACAAAACATTTACAAAATTCATAGATTATAACAAGAAAGACTTCTTTGTTTTAACTGGTATGATAGGCGCAGATGTGAGGAAACAGGTCTATGAACAGAAGAGGATAATCTTTGCCACACCACAAACCGTGCAGAATGACTTGATGGAGCATGGGGTATCGCTCAAGGATTTTAGTCTATTGGTTTTGGACGAGGCCCATCATGCCATAGGAAACTATGCATATCCTTACATAGCTAAAACCTACATGGCACAGGCTGAAAACCCGAGAATATTGGGCTTGACTGCCTCACCAGGTGGAACATCTGCAAAGATAAAGGAGATATGTTCAAATCTTCTGATAGATGCGGTTGAGATAAAAACAGAAACAGACTCTGATGTAATTTCACATGTAAAGGAAAAGGATGTGGAGTGGATAAGCGTTGAGTTGCCTGAAAGCTTTCTTAAGGTAAGGGAACTACTGCTCACATTCTACAACAGAAAGGTGGAAACCTTGAAAAAGATGGGCTTTGTAAAAGGACATTATGTATCAAAGAAACAGCTTTTGGATTTACAGATAAATATGGCCCAAAGTGCTCGAAGAGGTTACAAAAAGGCCTTTTTGGGAATGTCATTGGTTGCCCAGATAATCAAAGTGAATCATGCTTTAGATCTTCTAGAAACTCAGGGGATAACAGTATTGGAAAACTACTGGAAGAAACTAAGACAGCAGGATAAGGAAGGCAACAAAGCAGCAAAGAAAATAATAGCTGACAAGAATGTTTCAAACGCCATGTTCATGACACATGAATTGTTTCAGGCCGGTTCTAGACATCCAAAGATCAGTAAACTCTGCACTATAGTCAACAACCAGATAACAAATGATCCCGAATCAATGATTATCATATTTGCAAACTTCAGGGATTCTGTAACTGGGATTGTTTCAGTCTTGAAATCCATGCCCAATGTGAGACCAATTGAGTTCATAGGCCAGAGAGAGGGCATGACCCAGAAGGAACAGATAAAAACCATTTCAGACTTCAAAGACGGAATACATAATGTCCTTGTTTGTACCTCAGTTGGTGAGGAAGGTATAGACATACCGGAAATGGAGCTGGCCATATTCTATGAACCCGTTCCATCTGAGATCAGATCCATCCAAAGACGTGGAAGGGTTGGAAGGAGCAAAGTAGGAAAGATCATAGTGCTTATGGCCAAAAACACGAGGGATGAGGCCTATAGGTGGAGCGCCCACCATAAGGAAAAGAGGATGAAAACAGTGCTCCAAACAATGAAAAACGAGAGCAAGGAAATTGAAAACAATCTGGATAATTTCGTGAAACAATAACTGTTTCACTGAAAAACATATATACTCCAGAACCGAAAACTTTATAAAGAGATCTATCTTAGATATAGTATCGATTGTTTCACAGATATCACTATAGAGGGGTAAAACCAATTTATGGTTCAAGCAATAACTAAGAAGATTCAGGCATGTCCTGAATGCAAGTCACCGCGAATAGTTTTTGATCATGTTAGAGGCGAATCAGTGTGCCAGAATTGCGGTTTTGTTCTCAAAGATTCAATGGTTGATTTTGCCCAAGAATGGAGAGCATTTGATGAGGATCAAAGATCAAAGAGGGTAAGAACAGGAGCCGCATTAACCCCAACCAAACACGATCAAGGTATCACCACAGAGATTGGAAAAGGTCGTGGTGAACTTTTCAAAGTCTCTTCAAAGAAGAGGGCCCAGTACTACAGGCTCACAAAATGGCATAAGAGGCTGATCAAGTCAAGGGACAGAAATCTTAGTTTTGCATTATCAGAGCTTCAGAGGCTCGTTTCATTGTTACAGCTCTCCAGAGCAGTCCATGAAAAGGTTGCTAAATTATACCAGCAAGCAATAAACAAGGGACTTGTTCGTGGAAGATCCACTGAATCCATAATCGCAGCACTTCTTTATACAACATGCAGAGAGGAAGGGGCTCCAAGAACATTAGATGAAATATCAAAGGCCTCTGGAATTACAAAAAAAGATATAGGAAAGACATACAGGTATATATCAAGAAAACTCAACATCAGAATTTTGCCTGCAAAGGCACAGGATTATGTTCCAAGGTTTGGTTCCCTTCTAAACCTATCTGAAAAGGTTCAGGTTCACGCAGTGGACATACTGGACAAAGCGAGTGACAATGATGTCACCTCTGGCAAGGGTCCTATAGGAGTTGCTGCAGCAGCTTTATATATAGCAGCTGTATTGGCCGGAGAAAAGAAGACACAAAGAGAGGTCGCTGATATAATTGGTGTTACTGAGGTTACCATTAGAAACAGGTACAAAGAAATGGTTGAAACATTAGGCATAAAGGAAGAAGTCGAAGAAAAGGTCAAAGACGATGACGACAAGTAAATTATTTTTTAATATCCTTTATTAGAGAGTGGATTACTGATTTCTTACCACTAAATATAATAACATCATTGGGTTCAATCCTGCTCATTTCATCTGGTTTATATATCCAGTTTTCGTTACGTTTCAATCCAACAACCTTCACATCACCTTTTGTGACATCCTTTATCATTTTTCCTATAATCTTGTTCTTTTTACCCGTGTTTATATAGTCAACTGTTTCAGCTGATGCCTTCAAAGCCTCACCAATTATAGGATGAGGTTTTATTCCCCTAAGTATGGTGTCAGTTAATTCTTTTATGGCGTTTGAGATGTTCTCTGCAGCTGCCGCTACTTTCATGACAGAAATAAGTCCAAGTGCATCCTGCTTGTTATTTGCAGCCAGCATGCAAAGAGTCTCAATCTTGTATTGTTTCATGTTCATATCCTCTTCAAGTTCTATTATCCTTTCTGCTAGTTTTTTGTCTTGAAGAAGCAGTGCTGAAAAGCCCAAATCAACAACCAACCCGGCTAGATCTTTCATCTCAACTATAAGATCTATGATATTAGTATCATCATCAAGAATTGTTTTCTTTATTTGTTTATCCATGGGGTTTTCAGATTTATTATCAGTCATTTTAATCCTCCTTTATATTTTGTGGGCATTGCCATAAATATTTAAATGATCAGACTTACGAAAGATATGAATATAATCACGCCAATCAAATCGGAGACACTGGTTAGTATTGGTATGACCCAATTGTCAGGATCATCCCCTTTTTTGAATAGGTAATAACTCAACACAATAGTAAATGCCATTAAAATCATTGTTGTTAGCAAACCCGCTACTAGAACCATGAATGTAAACAGTACCATATTTGTATTAACCAAGCCCAGAACCGTCAGTAGTATACTTCCAATTATTCCCAAGAAGGTGAATGATATCAATGATATTATAATCATGGCTATTATGTTTCTATCTAGGGTTTTTGTCTTATGTAATTTAGGATGTATCATACCAAGATGAAGTGCTGATGATAGCCTAGAAGCAAGTACTGACATAAGACCACCTACCATGTTTATGAATGCAGGCATCATGATTATTATTCCAGGAAATGCTGTTATCATCTTCTCACTGGAGTTTAGAACCAAACCAGCACCTATGGTTATTATGCCTGAGAGTATCAGAACAGGTAGACTCTCCTTTACTATCCTGTTGAATGAGTATATCATATCATCCCCCAGACCAACACCAATTTAATAGTGAGTACAAAGCATATTATCGTTACTATATCACCAATGCTTCCTATACTCGGTGCGGTTATATTATCTGGATCAAGTCCCCTCCTGAAGCTTATCTGCGTAATGAGTATTGTAAGTAGTGTGAGTATAGATGATGAAACAATTCCTGTAATCATGGAGATTGTTACAAAAGTAGTTATACTGATACAAGCAGTTCCCAGTAATATGCAGGTAAGCCATGAGAATAAGCCAAGTAAGAAGGAGATAACTATACTTAAAAATATAGCAGCATACACGTTAGACTTTAAACAGTTTGTCACCTTGTTCGGTTTCATGTAGCCAAGATGGAAAGCAGAAGATAATCTGCTAGCCAGGGATGCTCCTATATTGCCTCTAAGGTCCAGCAAAGGAGGAAGCAGTATCAAAAGACCTGGAACAATCTTGAACTCCTCAGTCACGCCACTTAGAATGCCTCCTGATAGTAAGACTATCACGGTTAATATGAGTAAAAACGGTGTGGTTTCTTCAATAATCCTCTTTATATTCGTCACGTAAGCCATTCTACCAACCACTTAAATTATAATTGTCTGAGAGCGAATATAAACAATAAATGCCGGGAATATCATAATTAATTATGCGTTGTTATGTTTTGCTGGTTCTTGCGATCCTTTTATGTTTAGGTTCAATCCAGACAGCCGGAGCCCAGGTGCTCAATCTGACAAACATGACTGATGACAAAACCATAGCTTTCAGATCTGAGAATGTGACATTCACTGCTTACTGGACCTACAATGGTGGGCTTGCAAGGCTATTAGTATCAAATAATCTAGATTTTACCAACTGTAACTATCTCACAACAACTGGTTGTCTATGCGCTTCAAGTACAACAACATCAGAGAATACATCATGTCAGTATACGATACAGCATGAAGATCCAATTGATTTTGTCTGGTATGGTAGAGTATGTGGAGCAAGTGAATGCACTGATGTTATAAGGGAGTATAACTTCTCTGGTATGACAAGCCCATCTTCTATGCATATAGCAACGTTTAATGCAACCTCTGGTCTGACTGGAATAATGACAGGCACAGAAGCTGACGACACTAATTACACTCGTATAGCTTCCAGTGATGATGTGAGATGGAATTATTCAACATCTAAGCTAGGGGTGTATGAGTGGATTAAGTTTGACTACAATCTTAACATATCCCCTAACTCCATCAATTACATGCACATATTTTTAGAGGGATTCGGTGCTTTAATTCAATCAAGTCCGCCTCCTGACGGTATAGCGTTATATGTCTGGAAGGATGATACTGAATGGCTTTTATTAGACAGCCATTTTACTGCTGCAACTGATCGTGTAGTAGAGAAAAAATTTTACGAAACCGTTGATTACAGTGATTATGTTAATGATACAACTCACAGGCTTAATGTTCTAGTATATAGTACAAAGGCATCTGCTGGAGAACAATCGGAGACTGTTCGTGTGGACTACACCTTTATCAACCTCACCATAGGAGGAGGCTTCAGGATATCAAGCACGGTCCAATACGCATTGACAGTCAATAACTCCTTAAACTATTATGTTCATGTGCCATTTCAGGGAGGCTATGACGACCATTCAGCTAGTTTCGGTTCTGGCATCACGTACACAAATCTAGATCATTTTTACATAGCCTCGTATGGTCCAGGAACCTTGACAGCACTTGCAACATCCATTGCCAATTATATATCTGTAGCAAGTGGTGCACTCTCAAATAATCATACGGTCACTATTTCTCAGAATATCACACCGCAGAAAAAGGTATTCCTTGTTTTAGCAGAAGGTGATTGGCATCAGGCTGAAAAAAGGGCAGACATGATAGAGTCAGGAGGCTTTTTGAACAAAATAAAACCCAGGTTCGGATTTGGGCTTGGTCAGGCATATCCCTTGAAAATACTGTTAAACTATACGAACCTTGACATAAGGAACAGTATAGTTCTACAAAGAGGACGCCAGGAATTGGTGATAGACTACAACGACACGACGTCTGATAACAGGCCCGCATTGTTCATCAAATAAAAGGCACCAGAATAATAACTATATATGGGTTGTGTTCGACTAGGTATTTTTATATTCTCAGTATTTTTACTGCTAATACCGAATGTGCTGGCAGAATGTCTGCCATTGGGCATTTCTGGATACAATATATTGGATTCAGACCATGATGCATGCTATTTTGTAGGCACTGACAATACCGTTCTAGACTGCAACGGATACATGATATACACATCATCCCCCACAGACAGATGGGCTATCGAAGCCACAGGTTTGACTAACGTAACCATAAAGAATTGCTTCTTCAAGAACTTTACAAATGTTATATTATTCGATAATACCAACAATTCCCTGATAGAGAATAATATTATATTTAATACGAGCCACATAAACGATACGTCTGTCTCATCCGTTGGGATCAACATTACAGAATCTAGTAGTAATAACATCATAAGACATGTGAACATGACCAACATGACCACTAAATCCACTGACACATCAAAATGTTCTCTTGGAGTGTTATACGCTGTTTTTTTGAGCGCGGGGGCATCCAATAATACCTTCGAAAACATCACAATCAAAAACATAGAAGGAGAGTATACTGGTGACATCGATGAAATAGGTGGTTGTAATCCAGGTTCTATATATGTCGGAAATGGGTTAGATATCAAAGATTCTCTCAACACAACATTATTTAAATTTAGCGTGAATACAACAACATACTATGCAGTCTATGCGACCGATTCGGACTTTCTTAATGTGTCTTATTCGTATACAGAGGATACAACTGGCATGACAATACTAACCTCTGATAATGCCACCATATTTATGAATGAAATAAATAATACTGAAGGAGGTATCTTCTTATCCGGAAACTATCCAAATATAACAGGTAATGTCATACGGAATACAGGAACTCTGTCTGTGGCAAGAGGAATAGAGCTTGGCTCGAGCTCCGGGTTCTTAATAGACGGCAATTATCTGAATTATACAAAAGGAATTGATGTATCAAACGATGGAATCATCAGAAACAATGTAATTCATAACTTTGCTGGTCTAGAAAGCGACGTCATAGAAATATGGGATTATACAATTTTTGACAACAACACAATATACAACTTCTCAGATGTTACGACTGGAATACTTTCTTTAGGCAAGATAATCTCCTCCAACAACGTCATAACAAATGGAACTCGTGGGTACTATCTGAGTACTGGTGCGGATAACTCTGTTTTTACAAATGACACACTTTCTGGAATGTATGTGACGGATTTCGAGCTAGTCTCAGCAACAAACATCTCCCTTTTCAACGTGTCTTATAACAAGACGAATGTAACAATGACCAGCAGTGATATTGGAGTGTATTACTACATGAGGGTTAATACGACAAATCAAAATTATACATCCATCGCTGATGCCAGAGTTACATTAAGAGACGTGTTTGGAAGTGCTGTCAGCACCCAAACGACCGGATCAGACGGGCTCACTCCATGGTTCCTTGTAAAGGAATACACGCAAACAGCTGATGCCGCATACGTCGATGGATGTGTGGGGAGTGATGCTGGAATAACCTGTGCCACACCACATACTGCGGTTGCTTCAGCTACAGATTATCAGACAAATACGTCAACTGTTACCATATCATCCCAGACTGACTTTATAAGCATCCTAACCCTCATAGTTATAAACAAGATACAGATAATTCTTGAATTGAATAACACTGAAGCCGGCGTGTATATACCTGCTACAGGCTTTGGCGAGAACTCCTCTAGCACTCTTGGAGGGATGGTTAACTATACCTCACCATACTTCTATCTTGCTTCGTGGAGTGGAGATGCTGTGACAGGTCTTGTGTCATCCTCTGGGATAAGGTTGTTCACCAGCAACACGACATCATCACATAGACTAGGCCTGGAGGTTTATGAGACGCCAAGAAAGAAGATCTTATTGCCCCTAACAAGGGGAACATGGAGGGAAATAGATAATAGGATGGGTCTGATACATGCGGGAGCCTTTTTAGATAGTATAAAACCTACCTTTGGTTTTGGTTTGGGGTGGTTGCATCCAATTAAGATAATCCTTGAACCGGCTAGTTTTGATTTGATAAGCAGTTTAATTCTACAAAAAGGTCGCCAAGGCTTAACCGTTAGCTACAACGGCACTGTAGGCACTACTCCTACAATAGTCATAGAAAAGATCTGATATCTTTATATATTCCCATAGAGAATATAAAGTATATTCTTTGCACTGCATACAAAAAGGGGTTAAGACTTAATTCAATGGGGGTTGAATTGAGCCTTTGAGAAACATCAGTTGTTTTGACGTTTTGTTAGTTCTATATATAGATAGTAAAGCTATATTAAAAAGATTTGCACACTCGAATATATATATTCGGGTATATATGGCTTGATAATCAAAAAAAATAATTAAAACTAGGAGGGATCTTAATGGAATCTTTGGTTCAAGAGACATTTGAAAGAAATTCCGTTGGTTTTGGCGAGCTGATGGGAGGCTCAGTCCAGGACGAATTCGGTTTAGACGTAAAGGAAGCACGCATATTAGTCGTGGGAACAGGCGGTGCTGGAAATAACTGCATAACAAGGTTAACAAACATGGGAGTGAAGGGTGCACAGACAGTTGCTATCAATACTGATGTAAAACACCTTTCCATAACCAACGCAGACAGTAGAATTTTAATTGGAAAGGATATAACAAGGGGTCTTGGTGCTGGTGGATATCCTGATGTAGGAAAGAAAGCCGCTGAGGAGAGCGAGAAGGAATTGAAAAAACAGATAGGCAATGCAGACATGATATATCTCGTTACAGGTCTTGGCGGCGGAACAGGCACAGGTTCAGCTCCAGTGATTGCAAGACTCGCAAAAGAGGCCGGTGCTATTGTTATAGGTTGTGTCACCATGCCATTCAAGATCGAAGGAGCAAGAATAGGCAAAGCTGAAGACGGCTTATACCAGCTTAGACAGGTCTGTGATACAGTAATCGTAATAGAGAATGACAGACTTTTAAAGATAGCAGGTGACCTGCCATTGCAACAAGCTTTCGGGGTTGCGGACAATTTAATTTCAACAGTGATTAAAGGAGTGACTGAAACCATAGCTCAACCATCTCTGGTAAATCTAGACTATGCCGATGTGAAGACAATCATGCATTCAGGTGGTGTAGCTTCAGTTGGCTTTGGTGAATCCAACACAAAGAACAGAGCTGAAGAAGCAGTAACAAAGGCAATGGTCAATCCGTTGTTAGAGGTTAGTTATGAGGGAGGAACAGGTGCTCTTGTGCATATCACAGGAGGAGAGGACCTGAGACTCGATGAGGTCAATCTAATTGGTGAACACGTATCCAAGGAGTTAGACGCAGATGCACAGGTTATATGGGGTGCACGCGTTGATCCTGCATTCAAGAACAAGATCCGTGTGATCACAATAGTAACAGGAATCAAATCCCCATACATATTGGGACCTGTTGAACAACAACTGGCAGCAGCAAAGAAAGACTTCTCACAAGAACTAGGAATCCAGTTAATACGATAGAGCGGTGGAATAGATCCCTCCTATTCCCCCCTATTTTTTTATTATTTCAAACCCACAGGAAAGAAATTATATGTGCTATCCCATACAATACAAACCCTATCACAAGATCTATAACCTGTAGTACGATACCTCCCAAGCCTGTTATCAGGCCGAATATTGGGGCTAGTATTACCAGCAAGATGAGAGATATTATCAGCAGCACTATACCTTTTGTTGCTTTCTTAGGCTTGTAGAAGAAAGCGAACATAGCACCTGTTACTAGGCCACCTATATGCGCCATATGGGCGACATTACCGAAATCAGGCTGTATGTATATGAAGAACGTTTCAACTATCACAAATAATATGGCAACTATACCTGATGTGAGTGGAAAGATGTAGATGTGCATCTTCTTGATGGGATTTAGAAGCATTGCAGCTCCCATTACAGCAAACATGGCCCCTGAAGCCCCTATCACGGGACTGGGGTTTGTAAACATGAATACAAAACTGCCTATGAATCCGCCTATGAAGTAGATTGCGAAAAACCACTGCTTTGGAACCTCTTCTTCAAGTAACTTACCAAAGAAGTACAGGCCAAGCATGTTAAAGAATATATGCGATGCATTTGCATGTACAAACATCGATGTTACCCATCGCCAGATCTCAAATTTGGTATCAAATGATAAGGATAAAACACCTACCCACCAGTCCAGAGATTCTGCTGGGAGTGAGAACATCAACTCGAAAATTATCACATTCACTGCAATCAAAAGCCACGTATATTTATTTTCCATAATATCCATTTGTTTTCCAGAAATAAGAATCAGGAGGTAGTATAATTTTCAATCCTGTACCTTTTGCATCAATTTCATAAAAAATCAGATCCTCTGAAACCTCTCCCCTAATATAGTTTACATAATATTCATGCATATCTTCTCCCTCATAACTGAAGGGATATAATATCCTGTTATTCTTACTTGCAAGCGTTATCCAAGGTGCAAGATCCTGATTTATCATTAAAACACCCTTACTTTCAACAGGAATCTCTCGTATTTCAAGAATTGAATCAAATTGCTCGTTTGTTATACTGGTTTCTGTGGTTGTGTGAATATGTGCAATCAAGGATATATTATAGGCCAGAGAAACTAATATCACCACAATTACTATATTTTTCATTCTACCTTTGAGTTTGGTAAGAAGTGCTGCAGAAAAGAACCCAATGATATATGGAAATGTAAATTGCATCATGTCCCCGAAAGGTATCAGGATACCCGAATAGAAAATGACGACAAAAAACAGTATGAGGGCAGAGACGGCTGATATGATCTTGTAGTCTTTCCAAAACAAAATTGCTGACACTATTGCCAGAGAGCCGATTATATAATTGAAATAGAAGAGCTGATCAACGTGTGTTGTGACATATGTTAATGGGTTCCATGTAATGAATAGGATGAACCATAAGGGAATAAGTGGAATTACTGTGTATTTAACATAGCTTAATGCAATTCCCTTCTGTTTATAATGTAGTATAGCCAACCCAATAACTGGTATTACAAACAGCCAGTGCGTCATGCATGAGATGAATCCAAAAACTGCAGCATGTTTTATATTGCCCATTCTCAGAAAAGCAAAGAATAGAATCAACAGATTCAAAGCAATAACAAAGGTCCAGAAGCCAAAATTCTGCGACTGTAATAATGGGACAGACAATGCAACAATTGCAGCTGCAAACAAACATGAAATGCTATCCATTTTGAAGGATCTGCAAAGAAAAAATACAGAAAATACGGACAGCGAGTAAAGAAGGCTTATTATTATGATGGTCGCTATTCCTGGATGTGTGAACATGAAACCAGCGGCCAGAGTCAGGTCTATTAGAGGAGGGTAAAAAAACGAAGCTGAATTCTTATCCACTATATCATAACCGCTTACTAGGAAGTGGTTCTTTACATGCCACCAAGGATGGATTAGAGAGCCAAGATCACCCTCTGAAATATCCAGTCCGGCTGACATGTGAGATGTTGTGTCAACCCACCCATAAGGTACTGTATGACCCTCAAGCAGCGGCGCGGATTTCACAAATAATGCCAGTAGAAATATCATAACTAGAGTCAGATACATCTTGTTTATCATGTTAATATATGGTTGCTTAACATATTTGTGTATATACTATGGCATCCTGCATAATAATTGAATAAAGCACCAAGTATAAATTCTCTGAAAATAAAAGTAATATATGAAAATGTCTGACATGGAGGCTGAAAGACTTCTCAAGAAATTCCGTATACCAACACCCAAGGTTATCCTTGCAAAGAATGAAAAGGCTGCAGTGACTCACGCCAAGTCTATTGGGTATCCCGTGGTTATGAAGATATCCTCACCCAAGATAAGCCACAAGACAGATATAGGTGGGGTTGTGGTCGGCGTCAAGAACGACGATGAGGTTAAGAAGGCATTCAAAAAGATCATGGCAAACGCGAAGAAACATACACAAAATATTGACGGAATTCTTGTACAAGAGATGGCTTCGGGCATAGAAACCATAATTGGCAGTAAGATCGATCCCCAGTTTGGACATATCGTATTGTTCGGGTTGGGAGGTATACTCGTTGAGGTAATCAAGGACTACAGTATAAGACTGGTTCCTATAAACAGAGTTGATGCTCAGGAAATGATAAAGGAGATTAAAGGCTACAAGATACTCGAGGGTACTAGGGGCAAAAAGGCTGTCAAAATCTCAGACATTGAGGACTGTTTACTTAACCTATCCAAGATGGTAGAAAGACATCCAGAAATAGAGGAATTGGACATAAATCCTCTTTTTGTGAGCCCAAAAGGCGTTATGGCTGCTGATTATCGTATATTTGTTAAAAAATAGTACCACAAATTATTTAAATATACGACCTATCTCTATAGTAAGGAATAGATTATGCCGAGACCAGCATTAAGATCAAGAAGCATGAGAAGAACAAAGAAGAAGCTACCTAGAGGACTAACTGTGCTACGGTACTCAAAACCAAAGCCTGGTCATACTGTATGCGCCATATGCAAATCCAAACTTCATGGTGTCCCGCGGGAACTGCCATACAGGGTTGCAAAGCTTCCAAAGACAAAACGTGTGCCTGAAAGGCCATTTGGTGGCCATTTATGTTCAAAATGCTCTAGAAAGGCGGTTAAATCTTCAATATATAAGGTGAGTTCATGAGTGTGTTAGAAGTCGGAAGAGTTTGTATAAAAACAGCAGGAAGAGAAGCGGGAAAACTATGTGTAGTAGTAAAGGATGTTGATGATTCATTTGTACTCGTAACAGGCCCAAAATCTATGACAAGGGTCAAGAGAAGGAAATGCAATATAGCACATCTTGAGCCTCTTGAAGTCAAACTGCCCATAAAATCAGATGCACCTGATTCTGAGGTGGAGGCAGAACTCAAGAAGACAGATGTTCTTAAGAAATATGCTTTACCTCTTTTCGCAGGCCATCATAGAGAGGTTCCAAGAGGGTATATCCCCAAGCATGCAGAGAAGAAACACGTAGAAGAGACGCACGAGGAAAAACCCAAAAAGGAGCCAAAGGAAGAGAAGCCTGCAGAGAAAAAGAAGACAGAGCATAAAGAGAAGCCAAAAACTGCTGCCAAGCCTGCTGCCAAAAAGGTCACAAAGAAGCCAGCAGCCAAAAAACCAACTATCAAGAAACCAGCTGAAAAGAAGGCAACAAAGAAACCAGCAAGTAAGAAGTAATTATTTTCTTAAATTGATTACACTCAAAGCAACCAAGAACACGCCTATTACTAGGAGAGTGAAAAACAATGGGTCAATACTTGCGTGTGTCGCTATATCTGCTGCCTCATCCTTTGCAGATCCAAGCACGCCGCCAATCTCAGGTGCGCGTATAAAGGCAGCTTGTGTTGTCTGCTGAAACAATCTTACAAGGCTTGAGAATATGAATATTGCTCCCACAGATAAGACAAGGGCAAACCTCACGTTCTTCTCAGGCTTAACTATGCCTGAACCCATATCCGTAAGCTCATAGTATATCCACTTATGACCTGTATCCTTCTTAACCACAAGGCCTGCGGATTCCAGCTTCTTCAGATGCTCAGTTACTGTGGACGGAGCCAAACCAAGGGATTTGGACAGCTCTGAAGGAAGCATCCTCCTCACTCTAAGCCTTTTAAGGATGTCCAGTCTGGTATCCACACTAAGAACCTTCAATGTGGTTTTATCTATTTCCATAATAGTAAGAGGCAGTTTTGTATTTATAAATGCTACAAATCGAGCCTTTCTAAGTAAGGATCCGGAAACAGGAAATCGTTGCGTTTGGGCGTGTCAAATTCGTGCATGTGTTTTATGTAATTCACCAAACCATCGAGTCCGTAATTAATATATATGGACCTGAAAAGGTTGTAACCTGTGCTGATTGCACTCGAGAATCCATGCTCGACTAATCTGTCATTCTGTATATGATTTTCATGTATTTTTCGTTCAGTATCTATTATTTTTTTGCACTGTTCTGAAACATTGCACATTTCTGGAAAGATGTCAAGTCCCCAAACCTCTGCCGATCCTTCATTATGTATGTATTTCCACATGTCATTTTCCATATCATTCAGATTTAATTCAATGAGGTCCGGACTATTGGGATTGATTGTTTTATTGGCAATATGTCCAAACTCATGAAGTACGCCCATCTCCAATTTTTCCTCTGGAAAACTGAGCGGTGGATTAGGAGTGTAGATTATACCTCCGATAGTATAGAGCCCGCGAACGTCACGGCCTTCCTCCACACCACGATAGTCTAACTTCATTCCAAGACCTTTTTCAATCTCTGGTACAAATATATCCGCATAATTTCGTGTAGCTTCAACTGTTATTGGTATTCTCATACATATCAAAAACACGCGAGATTTAAATAGACTACAATCCCCTAGAAACAGCTATTGTCTCAACTTCCTTCACATTGTCTACCTTGCCGAGAGCGTCTTCAACCTTGTCCACCGCGCCTTCCCCATCTTCCACGATCTTTGTGAATTTCAGGGCTTTCAGACCAAAAGCTATCGGTTCCTCTTCAAGCCTGTCAGGCTTGAGTTTGCCCAGATCCTTCTTGATCTGATCGAAATTCTCCATGTCATCCGGAAGAATCCTGAAAACAAGTATTACTTCACCCATAATAATCACTAAGGTCCCCGGAAGCCGCATTTATCGCACGTGTAGGCGTTCACCAGCTTCTTGCAGGTCTCACATCTAAATATGACACCCTTGTCACATTTTGGGCAGTTAAATTTAACCCAGTTATTCTCAGCTTCTATCCTCTTACCACAACTACTGCATCTCATACAAATCAATTATAACTAATTAACGGTTAGGTATTTATAAACCTTTAGAAAAGCCTTACCATACAAAGAACAGGCCTACCAAGATCAAGGATGAAATTAATGTGAGGAATATGCCTACTTTCACCATATCCTTCGCTCGGATATATCCTGATGCGTATGCTATTGTGCTTGGCGGCGTGCCTATAGGCAGTACAAAGTCTATAGAGACTGCGATTGCTGCAAGTATGGCAAGTCCAGTTATATCTATTCCAAATGCAGCTGCAAATGGGATCACGACTGGGATGAATATGGAGGCTGCTGCAGTGTTGCTTGCAACTATGGTTAATACCACACCGAGCAAGGCAACTCCCCATAGAACTATAACAAGTGGCTGTCCCATGAAGAGGACGTTAAACTGAGATGCTATTATGGCATCCAGGCCGCTGGCATGTATTGCAGATCCAAGGCTGAGGCCGCTGCCGAAGAGTATAAGAGCACTCCAATTCACCTTTTGTATATCCCCTGTATCCAGTGTATTGGACAGGTAAAACAACAGAACAGGTACTAATGCTACAACCGAGGTGGTTATTCCATGGAATGACGAGGTGAGCCACAAGGCTACTGTGAGCGAAAATATGACAAACACATGCTTCTGTTTTCGTGTCATGTTCGCAGTGAACTTTGGCATCTTGAGGGAATCCACTTCAGGCTTATACACGCGAGTCAAGACAAACCAAATTACAGGGAGCATGATTAGAACAAGAGGAACGCCAAAGTACATCCAATCCAAAAAACTTATAACAGTTCCCTGGTCTGCCAGGAACTTGGTGACAATCATGTTCGGGGTGCTTCCTATGAGGGTACCTACACCGCCGATAGTGGCTGCAAAAGCTACGCCAAGAACAAGAGCCTTGCCGTAACTTGTCTTGAGTTTTTCCATCTTGTTCAAGCTGAGTATTGAGATTGCAATTGGTATCATGATCAAGGTTGCAGCTGTGTTTGTGATCCAGAAGGATAAAAATGCAGTGATGCACATTATGCCCAGCAAGACCCTTTTAGGGTTAGTTCCCACCCTCTGTAGAAGCTTGAGGGCCATGTATTTGTCCAAGCCGTGCTTCTGCATGGCAACAGCTATCATGAAACCTCCAAGAAGCAGTGCTATTATAGGATCAAAGAAAGGATTAAATACAGCATTAGCTGAAAATCCGCCAAAGGTTGCAAGCAAGAACGCTGTGAACAAGCCTGTTATATGAAGAGGAAGTCCCTCGAATATCCACATGATGCCTGCAAACAGCATGATTGCCAGCACAACACGGGCATTGAAGTCAATGCCTATGTCAGTAGTGTAAACAATAAAGAATATGATGAGCGATATCGCAAGAATTATATAATTAAATTTTTTCAGCACGCAAACCACGCTTAATATTAAGATCGAGCCAGAATAAATAGATCACTCCCATATGAATTCAAATGGCCTGTCTTCTACGGGCACGCTTTTTGATTTGCGCCTCCATATAATCATGAGGAGCACTCCAGTTATTATACCTCCCAAATGGCCGAAGTTGGCAACGCCAGGCTGCAGGGTGAAGACTCCAAATAATATCTCTAGCACTGCCAAAGCAACAACTGCGAACATTGCAGGAACTGGAATGAAGAAGATGAATATCCAGTTTCGCGGGAATAGGAATCCATATGCAGCCACTACGCCAAATACAGCCCCAGATGCTCCTATCAGCAGAGCTTCAGGTGTTCCTAGAGAGAGGGCGATGAATAAGAGCGCGGCACCTATGCCTGAGATGAAGTAGAGGCTTAGAAACTTCTTGACTCCCAGTGCCTCTTCTACGGGTATACCGAATATGAAGAGTATAAACATGTTTATGAATATATGGAAGAAGTTGAATGGGTCGTGCAGAAACGTGTAGCTTATGAACTGCCATAAATGGCCTGATAATGCAGCTGATGGAACCAGACCTAAGCTTTCTGTGAATATTAAACTATCAGCAAATACCATTGTTCCTATCTGGACTGCAAAAAATATGAAATTCACTAAAATCAGATAGAGTGTTATCTTCATACACAATTATTTCCTAAATATCTTATTAAGATGAGGTTTATCTCTTTTTCTTCTTTTTGAATACAAACTTTCTCAGCAAGAAATACAGCACAACTAACACTATTACCACAATGATAGCAGTTGTCGTGCCATTACCTTCTGTAGGCAATATGAATGAAAGAACTATGTCTTTTTCCACAGAGTTTTGCTCCAGTCCGGGTCCTATATAGTTTAAGATTAGTTTACCCTTGCCTGAAAGCTGAATGGGAAAATCGAATGTTGTTTGCTTGTTTGGTTTAATCTGGCTTATGTAGTCTATGTCAATCAGTTCATCATCAACCATGAGCTTTGCTTCAACTGATTTGGCTGTTGTGGTTCCCTTGTTTGCAATCTCAATTCTAAGGAGCCCTCTCTCATAATTAGGTTCAATCTTAATCACATCCAACAGGATGGTTCCTGTTACAGGTATTCCAAGAGAGAATATAGCAGTCTGCTCAACATTACTTTCATCCTTGTATGTAAGTGTCAGAGAAGAATCATATGTCTTGTAATCAGCGTTTTCATCTATTCCAATCCTAAAGGACATCACAGTTGAGTCAGCTGGTTCCAGCTTGTCAATGTACTGCAATCCGCCAGAAAGTATTGGAACAATAGCTGTGGAATTAGGCGTCAATTCTGCCTGTATCTGAGTTGCTGTTCCAGTTCCAGCGTTTCTCAAGGTGATGAGTAACTCACCAGAGCCGCTAGGTTCCAACACCTCAGGATTTAAAGTGACAGCCTGAATAGTCATTTTTGGATTTCCTTGTACAGCCACTGAAACTGCTTTCTTTGTTGATAAAGAAGGCTGGTTTTCAGAATACATCTTCAAGTTAAGATCATAAGTGTTTGTGTGCGCTTCTGCGCTCACCTTTACCTTGTATGTAATCTTTACAGAGCCTTGCAGTGGTATCCTGTTAAAGGTTTTTATCCTATCCTTCGCCAATAAAAGAGAGAATGGATCTTCCTCTACAAACTCTATTACCTGAGACATTGCATCTGAATACCCATTGTTTTGTATCTCTATCTCAATATTAACTATCTCGCCTGGCTCGACTGGATTTGGGTTTTGGTTCGTCAAAACAGCTGCTATGTCTGAAGATCCTATAAAACCAGAATCTTGAGCGCTGGCGCTAGAAATCATTACAAGCAATACACACAAACCGACTAAAATCATTCCTTTCATTTCTTCCTCTCGTCTATTAAGCCGTCCCTTATGTTAACCACACGATCAGCAAACGTCTTTATTCGCGGATCATGAGTGACAACTACGATTGTATAACCTTTTTTTGTGTTTAATTCTTTAAGAATGTTAAGCACAACCTTTCCTGTTTTAGTGTCCAAGTTGCCTGTGGGTTCATCACCCAGTATGATCTTAGGGTCATTGGCTAAAGCCCGTGCAATGGCCACTCTTTGCTGTTCGCCGCCAGACAGCTCTGATGGCTTATGGTCTAGCCTGTGTTCAAGTCCTATGGTCTTAAGCAGGCCCCTCGCCCTTTCGCGTGCAACCCTCTTGCTCTTTCCAAGTATTCTCAAAGGCAGTTCGACATTCTCAAGCGCAGTTGAGCTGGGCATGAGGTTATACTGCTGGAATACAAATCCAATCTTCTCACCCCTTATATGGGTGAGCTCATTATCAGTCAGATCCTCTATCTCCACATTATCCACTATAACAGCCCCATGACTAGGTTTTAATAAGCATCCGATCACGTCAAGTAGTGTGGTCTTACCACTTCCTGAGGGACCCATTATGGCTACAAACTCTCCTCTCTTTATCTGCAGATCAACACCTCTAAGCGCCGAGGTTTCAGAATCCAACCCCTCATTGTAGATCTTCTTTACGCCTCGAGTTTCAAGTACATAGTCTTGTTGTTTCATATGAACAGTTAAGAGAAGAGAACTTAAAAGTATTCAATTTAACCCCTTGCAGGTCCCTCGGATAAATCCACTCTGATGTATTCTGCGAGTATTGGGTGCACCTTCCTGACTTCCTGGTAGCATAGCCTGGCTATCCGCCTATAACTCTCATGTCCTTCCTTGCCTGACCGGAGCTTTATGAAGTGCCATAGAGCACGCAGGTTCCATGTTATAAGAGTCCTCTTCCTGTATGCCAGCGGAACCACATACTGGGCCTCCTTCGGGAATTCCTTTCTTATCTCGTCAAAAGCATTTCTGGCTTTATCCATGCATTCCACGAACCTGTCCTTGAATCCGGCATCCACTAGAGGCTCGGGTATCTCATATCCATGGTCTGTTGTTGCATCCTGGTTAGTTTGCGTGCATATCCTATGCCTCTGCACATCCCTGAATGCACCATAATCCATAAGAATATCAAACGTGTAGCTCGTGTGTTCCAGCTCACGCATAGGCCAGTCATGATTGCCCATCCTTTTCATATAGTCATTCACAACCTTCCTCTTCTCCTCTTCTGACATGGATAGAACCTTTTCATGGATCTGTTCATACGGGTTCTTGGAATACTTGTACAGGATGGAGGCTATCACCCTGTTTTCTGCATCTTTATCATACTGAACCAAGGTAACTACATCAGCTTGACTGACTTCAGGCATATTCTGAGGGACTGTTTCATACATCTCCTCATTTGTTTCAGTTATGTATTTGTTCTGATCCGCGTACTTGACAAGGGTTGGAATCATCTTCTGGACCTCTGATTTAACATCATTGCCTATATCATGCAGCTCTTCAAGCGGATGTGACATGAATTTTCTTATTGCATGCTCAAGGCATCTGGCGTTCATTGTCATGCCAAGATTTGCCAGTGTTGATGTGGGCAGTAAATATCTAATCACGTCGCATGCACGTGCTTTTGTAAGAGACTCATACAAGCCTTCTGCCATATCCTCAGGTTTCGGATACTTGGTTTTCATGTAATAAATCATATGCGGGGTGAGTTCCCCATAAACGTCAAACAAATTGTTGCACGTGTCCTCATATAGTTTTGCAAACCTTGATTCCATCAGCTTCTTTGGTTTGTAATACATGTTCCTGTCAAAGATCTGGTATCTTGAAGACTTTTCTGTGTAGCTTGCAAGCCTGTTGTCCTCTATGGTCTTGATTGCTATCATGGATGCATTCTCTATAGCTATGGATGCCATTGCATGCTCTGCGACTGATGAATGCCCGTAGCCGACAACCCACCTCTCATGGAACTTCTGCGCCTTCTCCCGTGCAGCCTGATAATCCATTCCCTGATCCTCAGAATAAACCTGTATCAGCTTGCCCATGTCAAGGTCCTTGCTCTTGATAAGCTTGAGAAGGTTCTCCCTGAAGCTTGCAGGGCTCCTGCTCACGTAGGCAAACAACACAGCAACAACCTCAGGCGGCAGGTTGTAAACAAGATACACATCCTTGTCAAGGTTGGACACATGCTGTGACAGTATCTTCTTGTCCTCTTCTGAAAACTCGGCCATGTTGATAATTCGGGCTAAGATTTAAATGTGGTTTTGTTCTATCCCTTTTAGTTGACAATATAAAGAAGCATCACACGCATGTGATGCTCCGGATCATGTTCTTACACCTCAAAATCGAAGAAGTTCTTTGTCTGATTGGGCACTTTTCTGCTGAGCCATGCAAGAAAAATAAGCCACAGAGAGAGCGAGGTACATGCACGATAGTATGCATGTTCATGCTTGACTGATGCCAAGGCTTTTAGTGATTTGTGTAGCATGAATATTTGGTAGTAATGGTAACTGGTTAGTTGGTACATTTATATACTTTATCCAGAATCACTCATATCTGAGCGCGTCCACAGAGTCAAGCTTGGCTGCCTTCATAGATGGATACAAGCCGCCTACAAGACCAAGAAGAACTGCGAATCCAAGGCTGCCTGCAAGCAGAGGGAGCGTGACTGCACCCAGAGTAAAGAATCTCAGTAAGAATCCCATAAGATAAGCGGCTATGGTTCCCAGAACAAGACCTACTATGCCGCCTATGAAGCTGATTATGACAGATTCTGTCATGAATTGCATAACTATCTTCCTCTTGGTTGCGCCCACAGCCTTCATGACTCCTATCTCCCTTCTCCTTTCCATTACAGACATTATCATAGTGTTCATGATACCCAAACCACCCACAAGTGCAGCTATGGCGCCTATTCCAAAAGTAAATATTCTGATCTGGTTAACTATTTCAGATGCTTGTCTTGCTATATCAGTGCTTGTAAGAACATTAAAATCCTCGTTTACATCCTTAATCCCCTCGCCGATTATCTCTGTATCTGCAACATCTTCCACTATCGCATAGACAACTGGAAAGGTGTCAGTTCCCAGCACTTCTTGCAGTGCATCAAGAGGAACTATTATACTCCCGTCTATATCTGAAATATCAGCCTTTTCTAATATACCGACAATCTCAAAGTCCACTTCTTCTATAGTGAAGAAATCCCCAATCTCAAGGTCTTGATTCTCAGAAAATGTCTTCCCTATGATTGCAATCTCACCATCCCCATCCTCTAATTCACGACCTGATTCAATCTTTATGTTTTCACCAGTGAAATATATGATTTTGGACGGCTCTAATCCTATTGCAATCCAAGCAGGACCCCCAAATGATAGTGGGCCTATTGCGTATATCTGGGGCACAACATCCTCAACACCAGAAACAGAAAGTATCTCATCCAGGTTTTCTTTTGTCAGTTCAGAACCTGCAAACCCAAAAGCAAATCCACTAGATCCAGCCTCTGATATCACAATCTTGCCTGCAGTCAGTTCCAGGCTCTTTGAAATCTCCTGGCTCAGGCCCTCAGAAATGGAGCCCAAAGCAACTATCGCAGCAATGCCTATGACTATGCCTACCACAGTCAGTGCTGTCCGTGTCCTCTGTCTAAAGACATTTCTTATAGCCAAATCAAGCATAATACTTACTTGGCATGCAAGTTAAAAAGAGTTATCTTGTGTTCTTATCCAGCCATTTGAGGTAGTCAGGATTCCCGCCCAGAATTGGCAATACTACAATACATGGCGTGTCGTAACTATGCAACTCTTTCACACGCTTGATAAGCTCAGGGACAAGCGTCTTCTTGGTCTTTGCCAGGAAGGGCACCTCTTTCTCGCATGCCTTCTCACCCTTCCAGATGTAAACAGAATCCATTGTTGCAAGTATGTTCACGCATGCTGCAAGTTTCTCTGTGACAAGCGCATCAGCTATCCTTTTAGCCTCATCAGTACCCTTTGCAGTCATGTACACAATCACGTGATCCATCAAATCACCTATACCAGAAATCTCAGAGCTATCTCTGCGGCTATGATAATTATGGAAACAAATAGAATGTACTCAGGCTTGAGTTTTATGGTCTCCTTTGAGGTATCAAAATACCTTATAAGTCCTGCCGTACTCTGCGGCATTTGAACCTGGTTTTTCTTACTCATAACAATCAACTATTGGTTTTTGTAAATTTAAAGATGTGCTGGGAATAGCCCACTTTCTGTAAGCCAAACACGGAAACAATCTGGCATATTCCAGCCAGGTTGAATATACCCATGTAGATGGCCTGATAGCATCTGTCTTTGCGCTTCAAGCTTGCACCCCGCATCCCAAACTGTTTCACTTGCCCTCTCCTTCGCTGCTCGCCATTGCTGGCTCATCGCTCCAGAGGAACAATACATTTCTGTGTTTGATGAAGACTTCTCAGCCTCTACCTCGCAGCAGTGCGTTTTAAACCTTTTAAAAAAAGGTTTAATCCAAAAGGACTACACCTCTTCTTGATAAGGTTTGGGTGAGTGGAGCTTCCTCACAAACCTTTACAGGAGCTGCCGCATCCACAAAGGTTTGATCCAAACCTGCAGACTTTAGCAACTCAGGTCAGCGAAGCTATCTACCCAGCTCATCTGTGTAGAAATTAAATTGATAGTTTATAAGTTTATTTCTTAACTTCCTGGACCTTTTTCTGGTCCTTTTCGACCTTCTTGATCCGGTTTTCTATATGGAAAAACTTCTGTGTGAAGTAGTAGTCAACTATTATGCCCATTGAAAAGATGAAGATGCCTACTCCAGAGAATGCGAATACAACTGTAAACAGCTTCGAAATGTCATGCGTTGGCACGAGATCCCCGTATCCAATGGTGGTCAGGGATGATGTGGTGAATACAACGAGTCAACCAAGGACCATTCTTCTATCACGCTGTAAACAAGGGTTCCCAGAGCCAGGAAAAAGAATATTGACAGGACTGCTATCAGAACCTTTCTCTGTATGTGGACGTGCATAACCATATTATATAGTAGGTTTTCTTGTGTTATATATATCTACGGTTATTCAGTAAAAACTTAAAACTAATTTAAATATATTCAAATAAAGTATATGTTATAAATCATGCTTATCTCTTACGCATTTTACGAAAACATGCCACCTGTGGAACACCATCTGGCTTGAATATATCCTGAACGATCAAAGAAATCCTGAAACACTGCTCAAGCAGTGTGGATGGAATGCGTAAATCTACTTATATCAAAGAAGAACGAGTTGTTAACCGCTGCCGGTTTCTATTGAGGCTAATAGATTTCTACGGCGACTGGGGCTGTCTGTCGTAGACTGGCACAGAAAGGAGTGATGTCTTATCAAGCAGAAAAACTAGGAACGTATCAAAGAAGGAAAGCAAAGCAAACGTCAAACAAAAAGAATGATCAACATTCCATCAAGGGGTGTTAAATGACAAGGAAATTCCTTTTCATTGTGGTCATTCTGGTAACATTCGTGTCCATGAGTCTAGTCATTCCGCATAGCGTTCAGGCAGTCGGGATGGCAAGCTCGCAGGACAACATCGGATCTGAGGCGAACGCGCCGCCGGTCATGTTGAACGACGTTACTGGAATAGAAGCCACAGACACAGATATAGGGAATCGAAGCCGCAGACTGTCTGGTGTCAATGTTTCTACGAACGATGATGACATATTCGGTATCGTAGTATCTCCGGAAGACGAGAACTTCGCAGATAACCTCCACTAATTCAGGTATATCAGTTACGATCCGGGCATCTCAGCGCGGTTCGCAGACATGAAGAACTCGTCAGTATTATATCCGACCACGTTTTCGACGACTATCGCTGTCAATATCCGTATTGAGATATGTGGTGGCGATCGTCCCACCGATCCCGATGAAATCGGTGAGTCTTACGCGTTGAAGATCATCTTCGCGCCTTCAGATCCTATGGTTACCGGTAGCGGTATTCCGGTTGATGAAGTCGTGGCCCTGAAGATCATCATACATAGAGATCAATGGGCACTCTTGTGATGCTTCATAGACTCAAGGGAAGGAACTTCGGTTTCTTCCCTTTAATTTTTATCTGTCTAATTAGAGGGATATGATAATTAAGGCCCTGTAAAAACAGTTAAGACCAATTAGATGTATCAGGTTAGGTATGAGTTGTAATAGCAAATAAATCAGATCCCGACCAAACCGCTCACAAAAAACCCTATGTAAAATGCAGCCACAGCTGCTGCGCCGCCTACTAGAAGCATCTCAAGGCCAGCCATGTACCATTTCTTGTCTATGATGAGAGAACGTGCAGAACCAACCATGAATATGGTTATGGCTGTGAGCACCACAGCTATCTCGAATGAGAATGGAACTATGATCGGGAATGAAAGTGAAGCTACGTATGAAACAAGAGGTATGAATCCAGCAATCACGAAAGCTAGAAAAGTTGCAGCTGCTGCGACGCGAGGACTCTTCTCCTCCTTCATCAGCTTGAGCTCCTCTTTCATCATCTCATCTATCCAGAGCTTCCTGTCAGATGTGATAACCTTGACAGCGGCCTCAAGATCCTTGCCTGTGAATCCCTTCTTCATGTATATCTGCCTGATTTCCTCAGTCTCACCCTCCGGGTAATTATCAACTTCCCATGATTCCCTATCCCTCTCTTTGTTGTAATAATCCATCTCAGATTTGGTTCCGAGGTAGTTGCCTATGGACATGGAGATGCCGTCTCCTAGAAGGTTTGCGAATCCCAGAATTAATATAATGGTTGCTGTGAGGGATGCGCCTGTAACACCTGACACGACTGCAAAAGTGGTTATTATGCCATCAAGAGCACCGTATACATAATCTTTGATGTATCTGCCAGCTCCTACCTCACTTTCTTCATGTTGTATGACCTTCTTAGTGTGTGCTTTCTTTGCCTCTTCCAAATCTCCAGTCTTATATGCCTTTCGGGCCTTCCTCAATCTGGATGCCATTAAGAAGAACATGTATATAATTAGGCCAACCAGGTTAAATTAATCCAGCTTCTCTCCGTGCTGCGTGATCTCCTCATTCGGCTTGTGATGTGCACTGCACCACTTCTCACACAGATCTGCCATCTGCTCGTTCCTGTACGCACGACTGCAGAACCTGCACACGAAATATTTCTTGTTCTCTTTTGTTATTTGCTTAGACATACACTAGATAATTAACATTGGTATTAATAGATGAAAAGTCTATTCAGGTAAAATTGAAATAAAAGCTAAGATGTATAACTAGCAGCTGCTGTGTTGCCTGCGTAATCACTTGCCCCAACCGCTATGGTGTATGGCTGACCTTCCCATGACACTGGAATCACAACATTCCACGCATTACTTCCAGCGTTCTGCACTTCCATCCTTATATATTCTCCGTCAGGTGTCTTTGCAGCTACATATGGATCTTTGAACAACTCTTCTGAAGATACTATGTGCAGTTCTTTGCCTATTTCACCCGTTTCTATTGTGAGTGTCAGTTCCGGTGAGGTGTCATCAATGATACCCAAAGCTAGTTTATGAGCTTCTGTGGCTGTCACGTATGTGAAATCAATGTCAGTCTCAAGGCTCTTTTCTTCAAGAGCCGCATGGAAAGCATTGAGGTTATTATTTATCGGACCATAATTATGCATGTATGTGCATACAAATGCAGGCTGATTTTCTGTCACTGTTTGTGCAAACCCTTCATCTACGCTGCTCGCACCCGACTTGCATCTGAACATCGTTCTTTCCTGGTCTCCTGGTAGTTGGTAATTATCTGTGCTTGGATGATAATAATACCATTTTTGAAGAGCTTGTGACCAGTCGTATATGTTTCCTACAGCATCCTCTCCATCATCCACCCTAACTAAAGGAGAAAGGCTTGAGAAATCATTTGGCATGACTGTTTCAAGGTAGTTAGACATGTCATTATCTTCCCATACCCATCCACCCCTGTATGATGATGGGAAAAATTTCCTTTCCACAAGAAGCATGTTAAGCATCTTCTCAAACTCAGGCTGGTCAAACACAAGCCTCTGATTCCAGTAAAATACACTGTCATTGTCCCTGTCTGACCATATGTAATTATGATAATGTAGCTGCATCTCATCTCCCCACATGGCTGCCTCATCCTCCCATTCCGGAAGCATTGCATCATACACAGCAAGGCAATCTGAGTTGTTGCTCTGGCAGTATGGTTCTGCAGTCATTAAATACCATGTAAGCTTCATTGGTGTTCCGTTTGAATCAAGTAGGGTGTTTCTAGCAGTTGTTTGCATTGCCTGATAAACAGCGCCAGTACTTACAGGCTCGTATTGAGACAGGTCGAGTTCCTGGTTGTATATATTATTTTGAAGAGCCCTTGTTTCTGTATCTATGGCAATCACTGCATAAACATGATGGTTTAGTGGTGTCTGAAGACATGCTCCATTCGAACAGCCGTTATCACAGGGATATTCTGTTGATACCTTATTATCCCCATCACAATAGTATTCTGTTAAAATAACCCCATTACAAGTATCAGAATATGTGTATGTGCAGGTTTGGGGATTTTGACGGGTGTTTATTCTGTTGATGAAACTGATAGTAGGTCTCTCAAACCCTTCAAAAGAGCTCATCTTTGATATCTGATCTTGTGATATCGGACCAATAGAAGGCTGGGCAGAAGGGCAGAATGTAGTCACATCAGTTACTATCCCCGTCACATAATAATCAATACCACCGTCAGTGTCTGAACAACTCACGGTTGTGTCATAAACATCACCGCCAACAATATTGGATTGGTAGAGAAGCAGGCCGCCTATAATAATTACAGCAATCGCCACAAGAACCTTACTAAAAGCCTTCATTGAGATATAATTGGGTGTGCAAATATAAATATCAAACACTAATAAGGATTCCGTTCCTGAGTAAGTAGTGTTCTTGTTCTGTTGTCATCTGTCGCGGAAATTGATCTTCGTATGTGTCACTTTTAGTTTGAACCACATACATACTAACTAACCCAAATTCGCTTACGTAATCGTCAAACATTCCAGACTCTTCGATCAACGGTTGTAAAATGTTAGGAGGTCCATTAATTTTCATTTCGTAGGTATAACTCATGGTTATAATAATCCGTTAATTATAAAAACCTAATATTGTAAACTAAAAGGGATATCATAAAAATATAGGGCGAGTATCCTATTGACCAGGACCATTCAGGTTTTTGGGGATCGTGAGCTGAACACCTCGTTGCCTTGGTGCTTACACCCCGATTCCATTAACCCCATCGTCTATGGGACCTTCTACCTCGCACCGATAGTTGCCTACCAGTTTGAGGAATGATTATCTCTTTTTAGGGGCAGCTTCGCGCTTAGATGCCTTCAGCGTTTATCTGCTCATGGCATAGCTACTCGGCATTGCAAACACAACCGATACACCAGAGGCCACGACACAATGTTCCTTTCGTACTGATTGTATCTTCCCCTCAGATAATCAACACCTCCAGTAGATATAGACCATACTGGCTCGCACCGTACTTAACCCAGCTAACGTGGCTCTTTGATGGGTGAACACCCCCACCCTTGGGCGCTGCTGCACGCCCAGGACGAGCCGAGCCGACGGCGGAGAAGCAATGTACGGGGTCGATATGTTCCACTACTTCTTCTAACCAATGGACTAGAAGACGTCGTGAAGGAACTCTCGCCCGCCACGACTCCATTATCCCCGAGGTAACTTTTCCAGATCAAGTAGCTTTTACCATTAGTTCAATTCTTTTCGATTTTGATGGATTCAAAAACATGAATGTTTTGTTGAAATTCTCTATATTTGTTTTTCCACAAATTGGAAGTAAGTGATTTGAAATTTTAGCACTTTTAATTTCAAATCTTTCTAATACATTTTTAACATATTCCAATGATTCTCTATCATCTTGTGTGAAATCAATTCGATAATATTTAAATCTATGCGGAACATGTCCTTCAGCATCGAAAAATCCTTCAATATAAGCTTTTTGTAGTTTTAATGGAGCTGTTTTTATAATTTCAGGGACACCTTTATGCATGTGTCCGTTGAATAAAATCTTGAGTAGATGGAACAGCGGCTTTGATGAAATATCTAAATATGCTGCATTAATTCTTTTCTGATGCCTCATATGGATGTTTATTTCAAAAACCCGTTTGAAGATTTCCTTAACTTCATTTATCCACTTTGCATCGAGCGTATCATATAATCTTACAAAGTGTTTACCGCAGGAAGATATCAAACTTCCATCTCTCATAGCTCCTAACAAGTATGCTAAATCCTTATCAAATTCTTTTGGAACTCTTATTCTAGAATGTGCAGAACCTGTTCCAGATTTTATGTGTGTCACAGTTTCCAACAAGTTTGAATATTCATTGAAGATTAATTCCAAAGGAAATGTGTTTAATCTTCTCCATTTGTAAACCTGTCTTTTAAATGGAACAATTTTCTTTATGTTTTCATTATCGAGTTCCACACGAATTTCTAAGTTTAGCATTTTTTCAAAAAGCACTTTGTTGCTGAAATTTTGAAATTTCATGTTTTGTTGTTAGGAAGGCAGGCTTATCTGCTTTTGGGTAGTACCGTGCCAATATGCCAATACTACCGAAAAGGAGAATATGCCTGCCGAACCAATGGTATAGAAAACTACCCGATTTTCTGTCAAATCTGGCTCCCAATTAATGGAGCACAGAGGGTCGCTAGGCCACACTTTCGTGTTTGGATCCCTTATTGTCAAGGATCCAATCAAGCCTCCTTTTGCCCTTACACTCTTAGAGAGATTTCTGACCTCTCTGAGGAGACCTTAGGGCTCCTCTGATAACAAGCGGACGTAGGCTTTGCCTGCGTCATTCGATTCTTGTCAGAGGTGTACCGCCCCAGTCAAACTGCCCACCTGCTGCTGTCTCCCTAAGGATAAGCAACATAGCGATGTAAGGGTAGTGTTACATTGTCGCCTTCCCCATAACTTACGTCATGGGTGCAACGCTCCTACCTACGCTATACAAACATTACTATGTCGCAACAACAAGCTGCAGTAAAGATCTACGGGGTCTTCTCGTCCCACTGGAGGACTCCTGAATATGCACAGGACATTAATTTCACTAGGTATCAATCCGGGACAGTGGGGATCTCGTTAAGCCATTCATGCAGGCCGACAATTAATCGGCAAGGGATTACGCTACCTTAAGACGGTCAGAGTTACCGCCGGCGTTTACCAGGGCTTAGCTCGGTTGAAACCGAGTTTAACACACTGGCACTGGCCAGGCCTCAGGAGCTATACAAATCGTTTCCGACTAGCAGCCCCCTAAGTTTTTGATAAACAGTCGGACCCCCCTTGTCACTGCGACCTAGTATTCTCAACTTAGTTGAGATACTAGGCACCCCTTATACCAAAGATACGGGGCTAATTTGCCGAATTCCCTAGATTGATTTCGCCTAATACACCTTCGCCTTCTCAGCGTGGGGCACCAGTGTCGGTTCTCGGTACGATTAAAAGAAATCCATCCCCGTTCCATTTTTACGAACTCTAGGAATCAACCGAACCCTTGCGGGCCATTCATAACTTCACCTGCTTCTCACCATTACGATACTCCGCAGGTTTACCTATTTAGCCACATCTCTGTGGTCGATCTATCCCAAAGTGTCTGGAACAGGGCTTGCGTCGCCGCGTGTACTCTTCTAGTACAGGAATATTAACCTGTCTCCCTTTCGGCAAACTCCAGTTAGGATTTGCCTTAGGATCGACTAACCCTCAGCCGATGATCGTTGCTGAGGAACCCTAGCCCTTTAGGTGGCTTGGATTTTCACCAAGCTATGCTGTTACTATTAGCAAGATTCTTGTTTCTGCAGGGTCTACTCAAACTTTCGCCTGAGCTTCGGCCCCTGCAAAACACCTTCCTACGTCACCTCTTTCGAGGTTCAAGGTATCGGTAGCTCATTTAGTCCCGTCCATTATCAGGGCATATAACCTCGGTGGGTGAGGTATTACCCACTCTTTAAAGGATGGCTGCCTCTAAGCCAACCTTCCCACTGTCTGAGGTTATACACTCCCTTTCTCACTTGAAGAGCATTTTAGGACCTTAACCTTGATCTGGGTTGTTTCCCTTTCGGTTAACGAGATTACCCCGTAACCTCACTCCCGTCTTCTACGATGTTAAGAGGTTCTGAGTTTGACAGCGCAGCTGGGGATTTCTCCCCTTGACTACCCAATCAGTATCTATACCCTCCTAACTATCTCCGACGAGGCTGTGCTTAGACACATTTCGGAAGGAACCAGCTATCACGAGTCTCGATTGGCTTTTTACCCCTAGCCACAGGTTACCCGAATGATTTGAATCTCAATATCGGTAGCGAGCCTCCATCCAGGTTTCCCTGGACTTCACCCTACCCACGGCTAGATCGACTCGTTTCGGGTCTTATCCTCGTGACTCGGGCACTTTCATACCCAATTCCCTGGAGCAAAAGCTCTGCGGAATTTCGCTTTCGCTACGGCTACCATTTTAACCTCGCCACGAAAATAAACTCCTTGCCCAATGTTTCAAAACTGACGATATGACAAGAAACTCCCTTCTTCGTACAACCCTCACGGGTTTTCCTTGGAAGGGATAAACATGCCATATCTACCTATAGTTATGTGGTTTCAGGGTCTTTTCATCTCCTGTTAAGGATACTTTTCAACTTTCCGTCACCGTACTAGTGTGCTATCGGACTCGAATAGTATTTAGGATTTGGAGTTAATTGCCTCCTTCCCGCTGGATTTCCAACCAACGGTACTCGGGATACTTGGTATCAACTTTCTTCTGAACTCATACGGGGCTATCACCCTCTATGGCGCTGCTTTCCAGCAGGCTTTTGATTAGAAGTTAAGCTGAACCCAAGTCCACACCCCACATCTCCATATGCTTTCACATACGGATTCGGTTTGTCCTGTTCCCTTTTCGGTCGCCCCTACTAAGGGAATCGCATTTGCTTTCTTTTCCTGCCGTTACTTAGATGCTTCAGTTCACGGCGTTCCCTCTCCCTGACGGGAGTAAATGGATGTCCTATTAGGGTATCCCGGGTTCAAAGATTGCTTGCGTCTACCCCGGGCTTATCGCAGCTTGCCACGCCCCTCTTCAGCATTCGAGCCGAGCCATCCACCACATAACGTCTGTGGTCCTGTTTGTCAGGATACTCGCCTATGTATATCATGAAAAGAGTTCACTTGGTGTTCACTTCGTCATCAAATCTGAAGTCGTTCAAATCATTACTCTTTCTCCACTCCGCTTCACATGTTTCAGATGGAAGCTTCATAATCCGGTGTAAACTGGTAAGTATGATATTGTCAGATATACCCATCTCTCTTATTTTCTATCGGCTTTTCTGAAGAAGTAGCGATTGCTCTCCTACTCTTCAACTGCAAGTTGACTTTGCCACCAAATCAACCAGACTCTGATCAGCTTGAGTAAGCTGCTGAATATATTGTAAATATTTATTGTAACAGAATTATTTACTCGTATATATATATAAAGGTTTGGTGTAACTAGTTGTCTATAGTTGATAATACCAACAAATTTATAATCCTGATACATTCTATACACGAAACACATACTGGAAAATCTTTATAAGTGCTTGAATCACTCTTAAGAAGTGACAACTAGTTATATGGGGTTCGTAGCTCATATAACTCTCTCAAATATATCGCATGATTCAGAATTATGATTTTAGATCATAATTCTAAGATTCAGAGAAGTGAACTCATATGCCTTTACCAAACAAACATGCAGAAGGATTTAGGCAGTCACATCTTTGTTATTTTTCAGAATCATGAGGACTTACGTAAACACTTTATTCATTGCGAAAGAGTATTATACTGTCTCACATAGACTTAAGTAAAACATACAGGAGGCATAAATGCGTTTTATCAAGGCAACAATCATTGCGGTACTTGTCCTGATACCTATTCAGATATTTCAGGATGCATTCGCAGCTAGTCTTCCAGTACCGGAAGACACGTCAGCTTTCTCAAAGGCGGAGCGGTATGAAGTCGCTATGTGCATCAGGGATTCCCTTCGTGCCCTCGAATCTGAGGTGCTGAGCCTTTTTCTTCAGAATCTCACAGATACGACAGTGCGTCTGGACCAATCCCATAAGGGCAGATTTGTTCGGATGATTGACAAGTTCGATGAATATGATATCGTATCGTACAAGCTCACAAATATGGACGGTGTTCTTGGAAGGATGTTGCAGCGACAAGGTGTCATAACACCCAGGAACATCAAGCCGAAGCTTGATGATATGAGAGAAACATCTCCCGATTTCATTCCATTCATACAAGCAGTGGATGCGCTTAAATCTGCTGCTAATGACTGGATTCAGATGAACAAACCGGGGGCAGATAGTCTAGCCGGAAATAATGGAGGGGAATTATGAATGTAGGAATGGTTAATCACGATGAATTGAATGTTGTGGTCATCTCAATCCAGATCAGCGACAAAGACGGGAAATTCACCTCTCACAATGGAAAGATGCTCTCGACATATATAACCTGGACACTTAACGCAGGTTTCATAATCGATCTGAGTGGTGTTCGGAACATCGATCCGACAAGTATCTACTACTTCAATCTCATCAATACAGGGGTTACGAAATCGGGTGGTAGATTGATAGTATGTGGTATGATCCCAAATGTTCAGGGAACGTTCAACAACAGTTCAGACTCGTGTGGAATTCAAACGTCCAAAAACAAGGAGACAGCGTTGAAACTACTTGATCCGAAAGGAGGTAAATAGAGAACAGGTCGATGCAGACAAGGAAGAAAGCATAGGAGCTCTTCTAAGCTAGACACATTGATGTGTGCTCTAACTTGTAATGGAGGGCCTCGAAATGAAAGGAGTCATTATAACAGGAATTGAAACAACAAGAGATGGGCATCTTGTTGTTCAGTTTCAGAATGAATTGAGGACAACAATTAAATGCTATCTGTTCCTCGAATGGCAAAACTGAAAGGAGGACCACACAACAGCAAGAACAATCTGGCGTACACTAACATGAGCACGAGAGAGATCGCCGCATGTAAATCCTAATCATGGAGGATTGTATGATATCCCACATCCTGACATCATTCTGCACTTATAATACTTCGATTTCCGGCGGCTCCGGCGACAATCACCGCCTGAGGTGATCAGGTCGATGGCAAATCCTGGGTTTATACTCGGGCTTTGCCCTTTTCAATGTCAATTAAAAGGGATATAAATATTGATTTGAAAAGTTAAACTAAATTTATAGCAAAAAAGACATGTTTTGGAAATAAAAGATAAGTTATAAAAGTCAGTAATGTTTAGAAAATAGTCGTTAAGTATATAAAAAATGCCGATAATATATGATTAAACTTCTGTTTTATAGATAGCACGTTTATTAAAAATAAGAGAGGTAGATTTTATGATTGATGAAAATAATTGTTGTGAAGATGAATGTTGTAACTGCTGTGACTGTGGTTGCCAGACTATAAACATTGGTGACACTGTAGAGGATTTTGAAGTGGATGCATTTCATGGAAATGATGTAAAGAAAATCAAGTTTTCTGATTATAAAGGTAAGTGGATAGTATTGTTATTCTATCCAGCTGACTTTACTTTCGTGTGCCCTACAGAACTTGAAGAAGCTGCAAAGATGCATGAAGACTTCAAGAAAGAGGGTGCAGAGATTATGAGCGTAAGTACAGACACTGCATGGGTACATAAGGCATGGCATGACACGTCAGATGCCATCAAGAAGATAAAATATCCCATGATAGCAGATCCAACAGGTACTCTCTGCAGATATTTTGGCACGTACATAAGTGATGAGGGTCTGTCCCTGAGGGGCACATTTATAATAGATCCAGACGGTGTTCTCAAGGCTAAGGATATCCATGACAACAGCATAGGAAGAAGCACAAAGGAGATCCTGAGGAAGCTCAGAGCGGCAAAGTTCGTCAGGGAGCATAAAGGATTGGTGTGCCCTGCAAGCTGGGAACCAGGTAAAGATACACTTAAGCCAGGAATGGATCTAGTGGGTAAGATATAGAAGTGATAGTTACAGAATTCTAACGAATTAGATTAAAGGAGGTGTAAGTATGTTTGAATTACCCAAATTATCTTACGGGTATGATGCACTGGAACCATACATAGATGCAAAGACAATGGAAATCCATCACTCAAAACATCATCAGGCATATACAGACAAGTTCAATGCTGCCATCAAGGGGCATGAAAAAATGGAAAAGATGAAAGCTGATGATATAATAAAGAATCTGAATCATGTTCCCGAAGGCATAAGAACGGCAGTCAGAAATAATGGCGGCGGATATGTAAACCACAACTTCTTCTGGCAGGTTTTAAAGAAGGATGTTCAGATTTCAGGCGACATCAAGGTCGCAATAAATCAGAAATTCGACAGCTTTGAAAAGTTCAAGGAAGAGTTTGCAAGCGCAGCATCAACGCATTTTGGCAGCGGTTGGGCGTGGCTGGTCTTGAATAAAGGCAAGCTGGAGATTATGGCAACCCCGAACCAGGATTCCCCGTTAACGCAGGGAAAGACGCCGCTGTTAACTATAGATGTGTGGGAGCATGCGTACTACTTGAAATACATGAACAAAAGGCCTGCATATGTGGATGCATTCTTCAACGTGATAAACTGGGATAAGGTAAACGAGTTGTACAAAAATACAAAGAGGTGATTTATGCTAAAAGAAGGAAATTCAGCGCCAGATTTCTCCCTTAAGGATGGAGAAGGTAAAACACGCAAACTATCAGATTACAGAGGAAAGAAGGTTGTTTTATACTTCTATCCGAAGGACAACACGCCTGGATGCACGAAAGAGGCCTGCAACTTCAGGGACGACGATTCTGAAATCAGGAAGAAGAATGGAGTAGTCATTGGAATAAGCGGCGATTCTGAAGAATCGCATAAGAATTTCGCAAACAAATACAAACTTCCGTTTATCCTGTTATCAGACCCGAAAAAACAAGTGATAGAAAAGTATGGGGCGTTGAAGCAGAAGAGCATGTTCGGAAATAGTTTCCTAGGAATACAGAGGTCAACCTTCGTGATAGACGAAAAGGGGAAGATCATAAAAGTCTTCCCAAATGTGAAGGTGGACAACCACAGCATGGAGATTCTCGAGTTATTATAGCTTAACATAATCTTAGTATATAGGAGGGAATATCATGACAAATGTCTTAAAAGAGATCAAGAAGCAGACACTCACTCTAGTCACAGCAGCCCTAGGTTTTGTTGCAGCACTTGTCTGGAAGGATGCAATCACGGAGTGGTTGAAGCCTTTATATGGAAGCGCAAATGGGGCTTTGAACTTAACCATAGCAGCTCTTGTGGTGACTATAGTAGTTGTCATAGTAACAATAATTCTGGCAAAACTGTTAGCGACAGAGCAATAAATGAGGGGTTTCACCCTCATTTAATTTTATTATTTTACTTAATTCCCTCCCGGGGCTTTTCTCAATTATATAAATATTTATTATTTCCAGACCAATTATTAAATATGGTCAAGCGTGTTTTCATAGTGCATAGATGGGACGGATCACCTGACGTTGACTGGTACCCATGGCTGAAGAAAGAGCTTGAGGCAAGGAAATTCCAAGTAGAAGTTCCTGCAATGCCCAATCCAGAGGAACCTGAGATAGATGAATGGGTTTCGCATCTTCGTGAAACAGTTGGTGAGGCGAACAAGGATACCTATTTCGTAGGCCATAGCGTAGGTTGCCAGACTATTCTAAGATACCTTGAAACCTTATCTGAAGAGACGAAGATAGGCGGGGTGATTATGGTAGCTGGCTGGCTGAACCTTATTGGCGTGGATAAAGAGGAGATGATGGTTGCAAGACCATGGATTGAAACAGATATACAGTGGCATCGAATAATCCCACTTACAAACAACTTCGTTTCAATATTCTCAGACAATGACCCTTACGTGCCCATAGGGGATGCCAAGCTGTTCGAGGAGCACCTGAACGCGAGAATAGTCTTTGAAAGCAGGAAGGGACACTTCACGTCAGAAGACAATGTGACAAGCCTGATGGTTGTATTGAATGAATTTATGAGAATGAGTGGACCGACCGGGACTTGAACCCGGAGCCTCACGCTTGCAAAGCGCGCGATCTACCAATTGATCTATCGGCCCAAGACTACTTGTCTTGTATGAAATTGTTCTGTCTAATAATCTTTGTTTTGGGGTTTTTATATAAATAGTTATGAATGTTTTTCAAGGCACTCTCTAATATTATCAATTCT
>Ga0066639_10000156_pt1 | contig 54339 bp, 68 predicted proteins | sample CryGeyCG2114_010_2_FD_59504 | JGI IMG/M metagenome (GOLD analysis project Ga0066639, IMG submission 59504) | Groundwater microbial communities from aquifer - Crystal Geyser CG10_big_fil_rev_8/21/14_0.10 | ecosystem: Environmental > Aquatic > Deep subsurface > Groundwater | place: USA: Utah...
CCCCCGCCGTTTTGCAAAACGGCGGGGGAATTTTCGTTTGTTAACTCACGTCTATTTTTACTTCATCCCCCTGTTTGGGAACTGTCGCATCTAGTCCTAGAGTGTCTTTCAGTCGCTGGGCCAAAAAAGAAGCTGACTTTGGCTCACCCATAGCCACAAACACCTTTTTCAAGTGCTTTGCTGTACCAGCTACAAAATCTACTAGCTCATCAGAACCTTTATGACCAGAATAACCAGACACGACTACCACTTTACCATTTACTTGCACATCCTCGCCATGAATCTTTATCACTTTTGCCCCTTCTTCTATCACCCGACCCAAACTACCAGAAGACTGGTAACCAGCTATAATCAAAGTACTATTTGGGTCTGGAAGATAGGCTTTTTCATGATGAAGAATACGTCCACCATTGGACATACCGGAGCCGGCCATAATAATTTTACGCGGTGAAGCATACCGAATAGCTTTTGACTCATCAGTAGTCCTAGTCATATGAAGCTGAGGAAAATGAAATAGACCATCTCCCTCTCTCATGATCTGTTTAGCATTTTTATTGAAATACTCCTGATATTTTTTATAAACAGAAGTTACATTTATAGCTAGCGGTGAATCCAAAAATACTGGCACTAATGGTATCTCTGAATCTTCCATCATATTTTCTATCTCAAATAAAAATTCTTGAGTTCGCTCAATAGAGAAAGCTGGTATCATAACAGTCCCTCCTTTTTTCAAAGTTTCTTTAATATGTTTTCTTAGTTTATTTGTCCTCTCCTCTTTATTTTCATGATTGCGGTCTCCATAAACACTTTCAATCACCATATAATCTGCGTCTGTAATGGCTTCAGTATCTGGTAAAAGTGGAGACGGTGAATTTCCAAGATCGCCAGTGAAAACTACTTTCTTGTCATTGTAAGTAAACTCTACAATAGCTGATCCTAAAATATGACCTGAGTCACGAAACACTACTTGGAATTTACCTACATGAAAAGGTTCGTGATATTTTATTGTCTTCCAAGAATGCATGGTCTCCGCCACATCGTCCATAGTATAAAGAGGTTCTGTTTTGTCATATTTAGCTTCTTTTTCCATAACCCCCAAACTATCAGCTAGTGAAAGTTGAGCTATCTCTTTAGTTGGTGGAGTAGAATATATCACCCCTTTAAAACCATCTTTAACTAATTTGGGGATACGACCGATGTGATCCAAGTGAGCATGAGTCACTATTAAAACATCAATAGTTTTTGGATCAAAATCAAAATCACGACGGTTTTCATCTTCACAAATTTTACAACCCTGAAATAGGCCGCAGTCGATCAGTATTTTTTTACTATCATCTCCCTCATCCATAATTAAAAAATTGGAACCAGTAACACTCTCGGCTCCGCCTAAAAATTTTATAGTCAATTCTTTTTTATTCATAAATACATTTTAAATCATTTATAGAGATTCTCCAAAACCCCGTAGTAGAAAATAGCATTGTTTAATCGCGAAGCGTATTAAACTGCCCTCCAAAAGGGCGATACTATTTTTCACTACAGGGTAAACCCCGTAGTGAATTTTGGCATTGGGCGTAGCCCGCTCCGCTTTCTAGACGGAGCGATGCCAAAATCTACTACGGGGCAAACAAAAACCCACAAGCTAAGCTCGAGGGTTTTTGTTTCGGCCATTAGGATAATTACCAGGCCACTCTAGGTGGGTGTCCTCAACAATACACCAAGGCATATTGCAATATTAGACTCCCTGATAATATGTATCTGGATAATCCCAATAACCTCTTTTCATTATATGCCTGTCTAAAAAACGTGCAAGTCCTTCTATTCATCTACCCCGAAACGCTTATAATCAAAAGCTTCAAAAGCAGAGAACCAATGGCTTATCTCCCTCTCTGCTTCTTCTGGAGAATCTGAAGCATGGACCAAATTCATAACTGCCCGCTTTTCTACGTTGGCTAAAATTGGAGAGTCGGCTGAAAAATCTCCGCGAATTGTCCCCATCTCGGCTACTGACGGAATGGTGGGGCCAACTATTTTTCTAACCATATCGACAGCATGCACACCTTGGACTACTATTTTCACCAATGGAGCTGAGGTCATGTAGTTTATGAGCCAAGCCCGAACATCTTTACCAATGGTTATTGGATTAGAATCTGAATGAACAGTTTTTGGATCGATATTATATTTATTGAAAGTACTCAGACTTTTATTGCCAAGTTTTTCTATCCACTCCTCTGACTTCGGATAATGATTATCCATTTGATCAAGTGTGGGTTGAAACATTTCCAAAGCAACTATTTTTAAATCTCGCTGTTCAAACCGCCTTATCATCTCGCCGATCAACCCCTTACGAACAGCGTCTGGTTTTATCAAAACAAAAGTTTTTTCTTCTTTGGTCTTTACCATATTATATGTTAGTTAAAATTATTGGACCTTGATCAGTGACCGCGATAGTATGTTCAAAATGAGCACACAGACTTTTATCTTTAGTAACAAAAGTAAATTCATCATCTAAAAGCTCAGTCTGGTGCGAACCTAAAGTAATCATAGGCTCAATCGCGATCACCAACCCAGCTTCCAGTTTATCACCACTACCAGTCTTGCCAAAATTTGGCACTTGGGGATCCTCGTGGACAGCATAACCTACCCCATGTCCAGACAAATCTCTGACTACCCCATAGTTAAATTGCTTAATATATTTTTCAATAGCAAACCCAATATCACCAGTTGTCGCTCCCACCACCGCCTGCTGGATTCCAATCTCCAAAGACTTTTTAGTATGCTCTATTAGAGTTAGAGCTTCAGCCGACACCTTTCCTACTGGCACAGTAATGGCGCTATCAGTAAACAAACCTTTATGGACTATTCCGCAGTCTAGGGTCACTAAATCCCCCTCACGAAGCTCATATTGGCTCGGTATACCATGGACTATCTCATCGTTGACCGAAACACACAAAGCCGCCGGATAAGCCAATCTGGCGCCATGTGGGCGATAATTTAGAAAAGCCGGCTCATCACCCCCAAGAGCTATCAGACGTCTAGCTTCAGTGTCCAAATCAACAGTTTTCACCTCTGGAGCCACTTTTTTACTAAGCTCTTCCAATATAGTAGCCAGTCTCCTGCCCCCCTCTCTTAAGATGTCTATTTCAGCTTTAGTTTTGAGTTTTATCACTTAGTTTATTTAATAAATCTTCATTAATCTCCTCAATCGAAGGAGTTCCATCTAAGTCTATAAAAGTGACCTTATCATGATTTCTATAAAATTCAACCGCCGGCACCACATCCTTTTCAAACCATGACAAGCGAGTCTCGACTTCTCCGGTACTTTTATCATCTTGCCGACCGCGCTTAAATAGTCTTTCTCTGGCTACATCTTGAGGAATATTTAGATGAATAACGTAAACCTCTTCTCGATTGTAAAAAGACAAAGCGGTTTCCAACATTTTTGCCTCAGATAGTGATCTTGGTGAACCATCAAATATAAGATGTTCATGGCCAGTCATTTTTGATATGAGTAGATCAGACCACAACCAAACAGCCAAAAAATCAGCTTGCCTGGAACCTGTCTCCATCACCTTTTTAGACAACTGGCTAGAATACGAATCCCCTGTTACAAAAGACCTAAAACTATCACCAGTTTTTATTCGCAAAATAGGAGTACCTGGATCTGTGGTTTGCAAATGCTTTTCCAATAATTCTATCTGTGTGCCTTTACCACAGCCAGACTGCCCGATGAAAATAAATGTTTTTAGTTTATCCATAATTTAATTTAAAAGTGAACAGCCTGTCTCTTCTCCATTTTCATCATTAATCATCCCTTTACCAATAGTATCATTACGCCAACATTTACCAGATTGAGATTCAAGTTCAAACTCAAAAATGTAACAATCTAGAGAATTGTCCCCGCATTGAGAGAATATTAATCTTTCTTCAAACAAATTGAGAAAATGTTCATTATATTTTGGATTATTTATATCACTTAAATCTTCAAAAATAACATTAAATTGTTCTGCGAGTTCATTATTTAAATCATCAAGACCAACACAATCAGGTGTTAAGAAATAACATCCTTTACTAGTAAAATATAATTCCTGAGCTTTTTTTACTTCATCTGAATACTCTATTCGCGCTGTATCGCGAGCTTTAGCTCGTGAGGAACCTAGAGACACCATTACCACCCCTGACAAAATACCAATAATAGCAATCACCACAAGGATCTCAATCAGAGTAAATCCTCGCTTAAAATTTGGATTTTTAGACATAGGCAGATTATATCATCTCAACAAACAAAGAAAAACCCCGCCCTCGAGGATACGAGGGCGGGGTTAAGTTCTAATTTATTTTTTAGTATTCTCTCATTGTCACTTGAGCTTCAATCTTCTTAGTGAAGTCCAAAGCTACTGACACCATAATCAAAAGACTAGTTCCACCAATAGCTAGAGCTGCTATACCGGTGACTGCTTGCATCACCAATGGAAGCATAGCTACCAAACCTAGAAACATAGCTCCGATAAAAGTCAGTCGAGTCAAAATCCGTGAAATATGTTCGGCTGTCGCTTGGCCGGGACGAATTCCAGGAACAAAAGCTCCGCCTTTTTGTAGATTGGTAGAAATGGTTACTGGATCAAAAGTAATAGCTGAATAGAAATAAGTAAAAACAAATACTAAAACAAAATACATTCCAGCGTAAAACCATTGGTTATTTAAAAACACCAACATTACACTAGAAATAGATTGTAAGACAGTATTTGATGACTGGACTAGGAAATTGGCAATCATTTGCGGGAAAAGTAAAATAGACAAAGCAAAGATAATCGGCATCACACCAGCATTGTTGACTCGAATCGGAAGATAAGTCGATACTCCACCATAGACTTTGTTACCTCTCATTTGTTTTGCGTAGGTAATAGGAATAGGTCTTTCAGCTTCGGTTACCAATACAATACCAGCCACTACAGCGATAGCAATAAATATAAAGCCTACATAAATAGGAATTTGAGAAACGTCAAAAGTAATAAATAGTTGAGCTAAAGTAGTAGGGACCGACGCTACGATACCAGCAAAAATCATCAGCGACACACCATTGCCAATACCATATTGATCAATCATCTCTCCGAGCCACATTAGGAAAATAGAACCAGCCGCTACAATGATCACGTTTAACAAACGATCATACACCCCTAAACCAGATAAAATCCCCTGACGTTCAAGAATAATCAAAAGAGAAAAACCTTGCATTAAAGCAAGTGGTACAGTTAAAAGACGAGAATATTGAGCAATTTTACGACGACCAGCTTCTCCTTCTTCATGATAAAGCTCTTTGATAGCTGGGAAAACCATAGTCAAAAGTTGCATAATAATAGAAGCCGTAATAAAAGGTCCTACTCCAAGCATCATAATAGAAACATTTGATAGACCTCCACCAGAAAAGATGTTTAACAGACCGAAAAATTGGTTATCGGAAAAAAAGGAAGCTAGAGCATTCTGATCTACTCCAGGGATAGGAATATTTGCTCCTAAACGAAAAACTGCCAAAATAGCCAAAACAAACAAAATCCTCTTAGTTAGATTTTTATCCTGGAAAACTAATTTGAGTTTTTGATTAAAATTTGTTTTTGACATAAGCGTTTTAAGCCAACTTTCCACCAGCTTTCTCAACCAACTGTTTGGTGGCTTCTGACATAGTACAATTTGAAAAAGACAAAGCTTTTGTCAGAGTACCACGGCCAAGGATTTTTACCACTGGCAATTTGCCACTTATTTTTCGAACCAATTTCTTATCCGCCAAAGTCTTTGGTGAAACTATCTCGCCAACAGCAAATACTTTTTCAATCACATCCAAGTTAACAACTACTGGTTTATTTTTAATAGAAATGTTGGTATTTTTACCACGACCACGAAGTTTTGGTAATTTCTTGATTATATCTCGAAGTTCCGGACGCAATTTACGACCAGCACGAGCCAATTGACCCTTGGTACCACGACCAGAAGTTTTACCACGAGCACCACCACGACCAATTTGGCGTGATTTTTTGTTTGGATTAGTTCGTTTTATTTCGTGTATTTGCATGTTAGTAAAATTATTTAGTCTTTTTAACTTTCAGTTTTTTCAAAGCGTCTATAGTAGCTCGAGCATTGTTTAATTTATTCTTACTGCGAGACAACACCTTGGCGCCAGTATCTTTGATACCAGCCAAGTCAAGAACGTTTCGGACAGAAGAACCAGCTACGAGCCCACGACCAACAGCTGGACGAAGATTAATAACAGAAGCTCCGTATTTAGCTTCCACTTCATGAGGAATGGTCATGTTGCTATTTAGAGGGACGGTGATCATTTTTTTCTTAGCATCATTGAGCGCTTTATTGATAGCTAGTGAAGTATCTCCAGCTTTACCAATTCCTACTCCAACTCGGCCTTTCTTGTCTCCAGCCACCAAAGTCACTGAAAAACTAAATCGTCGTCCACCAGCCATCACACGAGTTACTCGTCGAACATTGACCACTTTGTGTTCAAATTCTGGTTTAACTCGTTCCGGTCGGCGACCACCACGTCCTCGTGGGGCTCCCCCTCTTCCACCCTTATTAAATTGTCCTTTTTTATCTTCCATAATATTATTTAAAATTTAAGGCCTCCTTCTCGAGCGCCATCAGCAAAAGCTTTTACTCGACCAGCAAAACGATAACCACCTCGGTCAAACACTACAGCTTCCACTCCTTTCTCTTTAGCTAGTTTAGCTAGCTCGCGTCCAGCTTCCATAGATACATTTACTTTATTAAATGGTGAATCTGATTTAGGAGTTTTGATTTTCTTTGTGTTGATAGATACCAAAGTCACGCCTTTTACATCATCCACTAAAGAACCATTTATATATTTATTAGATCGAAAAACACATAGTCGAGGTTTCTCGCTAGTACCAGCAACTTTCGATCTTACTCGAGCGTGTCGCCATTTTCGTCTTTCGATTTGTGAAGTAATTCTACTCATAATTTAAATATTAAGCGGCTGTTTTTTTACCTTGTTTGCGTCGAACAAACTCATCTGAATAACGAATACCTTTACCTTTGTATGGTTCGACTCGTTTGGTATCACGGATCTTTGCCGCGTAAGCTCCCACAGCTTCTTTGTCGATACCAGAAATAGTCATATTGCCTTTTTCAGCTACCGCTTTTATACCAGCTGGGATTGGTAAATCGATGTCATGAGAAAAACCAACATCAACCACCACCTTATCACCAGCTACACTCCATTTGAAACCAACTCCTTCGACTATTAGTTTTTTTTCAAAACCTTCAGTCACTCCTTTGATCATATTTTTCAAATGAGAAGCATATGTTCCCCAAAGAGCTTTGGATTCTAAAGTATTTTTAACTGGTTTTACATCTACCCCTTCTGGAGTAATCTCAAAACTAATAACTCTAGTTTTAAATTCACGACTAAGCTCGCCCAAAGGTCCTTTGACTTTGATTGTGTCTCCATCTTTAGTGATTTCCACTTTAGCTGGTATTTGAATTAATTTTTGACCTAGTCGTGACATAATATTTTGTTACCAAATTGTAAATAAAAGTTCACCGCCGACCTTTTCTTGTCTAGCTTCTTTTTCTGTCATTACTCCCTTTGGGGTAGTGACTACTGCTATTCCCATACCTTGACGGACAGAGTGCAATTCATCTGCTCCCTTATAGACTCGGCGAGATGGCTTAGAAACACGCGTAATACTAGAAAACTTTGGTTTACCAGCAACATAAACAATGTCGCATTGAACAAATTTCTTTACCTTTTTGCCTCGTTTGGTCACATTAGCAACATAACCATGTTTAGCTAACACTTCAGCAATAGCCATTTTCAAATTAGAATGCGGAAAAACCACTGAGGTCTTGCCGACCATTGAGGCATTTTTCAATATAACGAGCATATTAGCGATAGGATCTGTAATCATGATATAGGAAAATTACCAAGAAGATTTCTTGATCCCCGGAATTTGACCTTCATTGGCAAATTCTCGGAAACAAATACGACAAAGTCCGAAATCACGCATAAAAGCTCTTTTTCGACCACAACGAAAACAACGTCGAACGACGCGAGATTTAAACTTAGGTTTCTTTTGTGATCGGGCTATGACCGAAGTTTTAGCCATAAGTGCTCTACTTTTCGGGTTAAATTTGATTAAAATAGGCTCAACCGAGCCGACCCTTATACTAGCAAAGGGAGTATGGGATGTCAATAAAGCTCTCCATATCATCCACCAACCCCCACCTCTAGGTACGAATTTTTGCTCAGCACACATAAAAGCCTGCTGGCTTTTTGCTCTGCTTGGCCCGCCGACCTACGCAAGGCTTCGCCAAAATTGTACCCACAAGACGGGAGTTAGGGGAACCTGACGGAGACTTGCATTTTATACATATCTGTGATATAATATAAGGCAGAAAAACCTCAGTGAAAACCTATCGTTTTTACTGTAAAAATAAGCTTTTTTGACAATCCTAGGTAAAAAACGCCTGAAAAGGCAGAGAAAGGAAGTGTTTTATGGTTACCGCATCTTCAATAAAAAGAGCTGTCAAAGGTTCTACTCCAGAACGAGTGAGCGAACTAGCTGGCATTTTGAATGACAGCGCCGACAGTTGTGTCTCCAAAACTAGCGTCGAAAACGCCGGTGACGAGCAGGGTCACACTTGTTACGTCAACATATTCGCCTGTGGCGGGTATTATGGCAATCACACTTTCTCCCCCGGGATTTATTTCCTCGGTCGGAGCAAGGACATGGACGTAGTGGTGAGCACTGACCGAAGCGTCTCCAGATGTCACGCCGTGATAACTGTTCATCCGGACGGGTCGGCAACAATTCGGGACGCAGTCAGCGCCCAGGGTTTGTTTGTGAACGGCCAACAGGTTTATCGCCATGAGCTCAAAGATGGCGACATTGTTGCCATGGGTTGGTACACCCTGAATTTTCACACCCTCGTTCCGCCGAAAAAGCAGACGGAAGCGGAAGAAATCGCGAAAGACACCGGCTCCAAGATTAACTTGTTGCCTGTGGCGGTGGACACCACTGTCGCGATGATGATTGTGGATCGGTCCAGATCAATGGGTCGGTTTGGGGAAGCACCCCAAGATGCCATCAATGCGTACGTTCATTCTCTGCGCGAGTCTGGTCAAAACTTCTACTGCGGAGTGACCAGCTTCGCAGGCACGACACGCGTCGAGATTCCTCTCACCGCAGTTGGCGAGATTGGAAAGTTCGACAACTACAGTACCAGTGCCGGAACTCTGCTTTATGCCACCGTGAATGAAGCACTTAAAGAGTGTCTGGCCCTGAAGCAAAAGATGGAAGCAGACAATAGGCCATTGCGGGTAATCATCGGAGTATTCTCCGACGGTGAAGACAATCTCTCACCTGCTGGTTGCCAGAGTGATCTGCAAAAAGCGTCAGCGTTTGCCATCGAAGCGGGCTTTGAACTGCTCGCTTTCGGTATTGGTATCGACGCCAAAGAGCTGGCTTACGATCTCGGATTCCCCAGTGATTATGCTGAGACCTTTGAGGCGAGTGAGGAGGGCATCCATTATGCTTCGGCCTCAATGTCCCACACATCCACGATGAAGTTCAAAGTCTGGAACGCTGCCGGCCAAAATGTGGAGTGTAAAGTCTGTCACCGGAAGTACATTTGTACCCCAAAGGAAGATTACTACAACTCCACCTGCCCCACAGACGGGGTGTGTGAACCCTGTCTACTTAAGGGACACAAGTAACCTGTTCCTAAGTAAACTCAAGTCCGTACTGTAGCAATGCAGTACGGACTTTTTCTTTTGCTAAAAAATCCCCCATCGTCACCCAACTTCGCTAAAGCTACATCGTGGCAAAGACGGCGGGAGATTTTATTCTTATCATTTGCTTACCTTCACAATCTGTCAGCTAACGGATTAAAACTCTACATTCCAGGACTAGTAAATTTGATAGCGGTTGGGACGGCAAAAGCGCTTTTGTCAACTGCCCAAGACTCACATTTGTAATCAAACTTTTGATTAATATCACCAACTTGATATTGAGAATCTGTTGGCAATTGTTGTTTGAATTTATCTAGTGACATTTTAAAACCAGTTGGAAAACCATCAATCCAAGTATAAGCGTCAGATCCATCGGTAATCATATGGACGTTTTGGTCGGCACTGCCAGAAGTTTTGATAACAGACTCCATCCGCATTTTACCCTTGTTTATATAAATAGTATTTCGCACTCCAGAAGTACCATCAGCTATAGCGAAAATACATTTTTGACTGGTATTCATAGCCATAAAATCAAGTAACGATTTTGGGGTACTCACCATGCTATTAATATTTTCTGCTGGTGTAAAAATATTTGATTTATTCATTACCAGATAGACTCCTCCTCCAAGCACCAGTAACGCGAGTACAATGCCGATTATTTTTGAATTCATATAAATGAAATTAAATGCTAATGTAGCTCATTATAACAAAAATCCCCCGCCGAGTATACGGCGGGGGATTTTTGTATTTTTAGATTATGATTATTTTTTGAATGGAAATCCTAATAGTTTGAACAGTGCTTGAGCTTCTTTTTTTGTCTTAGCAGTAGTCACAATTGAAACAGAAAAACCAAAGACATCTTTTATTTCTTCATCAGCAGTTTCTGGAAAAATAACGTGCTCTTTGAAGCCGAGGGTTAGGTTGCCAATCTCATCGACAGACTCTATGTTTAAACCACGGAAGTCACGCATACGAGGTACAGCTACGTTAATCAATTTATCCAAAAAAGCATACATTCGACTACCACGGAGAGTAACAGAAACTCCAATCACATCTCCTTCTCGTAGTTTGAAGGTAGCAATAGATTTTTTCGCTCCACGCATAGCTGGTTTTTGGCCAGTAATTTTAGCCAACCGGTCGGCCACAAGTTCATTTCGCTTCTTATCTTTTGCTTTACCAGTACCAGAATTTACTATCACTTTAGTGATACGGGGTAAAGCCATTACGTTTGATTGACCTAGCTCTTTAGCTAGTTCTGGTCGGGTTTTTTCAATTTTTTGTTTAATAGAAGTAGTCATAGTCTAGATATAAGATTAGATAGCTTTGCCACATTTAACACAAGATCGAGTTTTTTTACCTTTAACAACAACCATTTTTACTCGTACCCCTTTACCACAAGAGGAGCAGATAAGCTGAACATTGGAAACATCTACTGGTAAAGGTGTAGATATAACTTGCCCTTTCTCATTACTCTTACGAGGTTTGACTCGACGGTCGCGAATGTTTACTCCTTCTACCACCACCTTGCCATCAGTCGGCAAAGCTTTCAGGACTTTTCCTTTTTTACCCTTGTCCTTACCAGCGAGCATTATTATATTGTCATTTTTCTTGATATTCATTTTAGTATAAAAATTATACGACTTCTGGAGCTAGTGAAGCTATCTTCTGATAACCAAGCTCTGAAATCTCTCTAGGGATGGGACCAAAAATACGACCTCCTTTTGGATCTTTTTTATCTTTTTCCAAAATAACTACTGCATTCTCATCAAAACGAACATAAGAACCATCTTTTCGACGAAAAGGAGCTACTTGACGAACCACCACTGCTTGTAAAACTTCTTTTTTCTTAACTGTTTTACGAGGCTCCGCGACTTGAACAGATAATATTACCAAATCACCAATTCGAGCATAACGTTTTTTTGATCCACCAAGCACTTTAAACACTCGCCCTATTTTGGCACCAGTATTATCTGCTATTTTAACTATTGAACGTGGTTGAATCATATTATTTAATTAGGCCAACGACTTTGAAAGTCTTGTCTTTAGATATTGGTCGGACCTCCTGAATACTCACTCTGTCACCTATTTTATACTGATTGGTCTCATCATGAGCTTTGTGTTTCTTAGTCATTTTGATGTACTTGCCGTATTTAGGGTGTTTGACCAAACGATTGACCGCCACAACAACCGTCTTATCCATTTTGTCGGATGTGACGACTCCTTTCAGTATTTTAGCTTTAGTAGCAGTATTAGTCATAATAATAAGTTTATAGGTTACCTTGTTTAGCTTTTTCACGCAAGATAGTCTCGAGTTGAGCTACATCTCTACGTAGATTGCGGCCCTCTTTTACATTGGTTGATTTACTACCAGCCACATTGAAACGGAAAGCTCGAATACCCTCTCTTTTTTCAGTGAGCATCTTTTCTAAGTCAGTTTTATTCTTTTTTAATAAATCAGCGTAAATCATGATATAAAAAATTAACGAGCTACTATCTTAGTTTTAACCGGAAGTTTCGCTCCAGCTTTTCGCAAAGCTTCACGAGATACCTCTTCAGTCAAACCGTCTACTTCAAAAATAAGTCGACCTGGCAAAACTTCCACTTCATAACCTTGAAGATCTCCTTTTCCTTTACCCATAGGCACTTCAGCTGCTTTAGTAGTAAAAGGTCGATCAGGGAAAATTCGGATCCATAGTTTACCCTTTTTAGCCATTTTTCGAGAAATAGTTTTTCGAGCTGCTTCGATTTGGTTTGATCGAATTCGGCCCCTCTCTACAGTCTTTAAACCAAAAGAACCAAAAGACAACTCTACCCCTCGAGTAGCTACTCGGGCTTTCTTAGGATTATAGCGACCTAATTGCCACTTTCGATATTTAACTTTTTTAGGTAAAAGAGACATGGTTACTATTTATCAGTTTCATTAAAAATTTCTCCACGGTAAATCCAGACTTTGATACCAACCACACCATAAGTCATATAAGCTTTTTCTTTAGCAAAATCAATATCTGCTCGCAAAGTTTGTAGTGGGATCCGACCGTCTTTCAAACTCTCTCGACGACTCATGTCTGCTCCACCTAGTCGACCAGACAAGGTAATCTTCACTCCTAATACATTTTTATTGGCCATCACTTTTTCGATAGTAGACTTTAGAACACGACGGAAAGGCAAACGTTTTTCTAAACCTTCGGCTACCATTTGAGCTACAATAGCAGCTTTAGTATCAGGCTCTTTTACTTCTTCGATGTCAACTTTAAAATCTTTTGGAATTTCTAAATTGCCTCTTTTCAACTGACGCAGTAAATCTGTTTTAAGTTTAGCAATCCCCTCACCACTTCGGCCGATAAGCATACCAGGGCGACCAGACTTAATAATAACTCTTAGACTATTTTCTCCTCGTTCAATATCTACCACATCTACAAACATACCTCGTAGACGTTTGGTTAAAAATTCTCGAATAGTAATATCTCCCCGAAGCATCTCTTGGTATTTACCAGACTTGCCAAACCAGCGAGATTTCCAATCTCGGATAATACCTAATCTATGTGAATATGGATGAACGCTGTGTGTCATGGTAAATTTTAATCTTTTTTAGTTTTAGTAGTTTTCGTTTTGACGGCCTTTTTAGTTAGAACTTTAGCGGGTTTAGTAGTTGGTTTAGTTTCCGCCTCCTCTACTTTCACAGCTTGAGACAATTCTAGGTTTGCTCCACTTAAGACGACGCCAATATTACTAGACCGACGACGAATTACAAAAGCAGAACCACGAGCTCGAGGCATCATTCGTTTTAAAACAACGCCCTTGTTTACGGTGATTTCTTTTAAAACCAAATCTTCTCGCTTAGCACCAAAATTGGCTACTGCATTGGCAACCGCAGATTCAATAAGTTTAATCACTGGTAGAGAAGCTCTCTTGTCTGTGAAGTTTAAAATAGTTATTGCTTCATCTACTTTTTTACCTCGTACTAAAGCCGCTAGTAAATTTACTTTTCGAGGGGCTTGTTGATAATTTGGTAAAGTAGCTTTCATTATTATTATTTAAAAATTATTTCTTTTTGGTATCAGTTGTAGCTTTAGCAGCTTTAGCAGCAGCAATTTCAGAATCTTTCTTCTTTTGCTCCAATTCTTTTTGCATCTTACCACCATGTCGGACGAATTTTTTAGTTGGAGAAAACTCACCAAGTCTATGACCCACCATATCTTCACTTACTAAGACCTCCACATGATCCTTACCATTGTGAACACCGAAGATAAAACCCACCATTTCTGGAGATATTTGACTTCGACGAGCCCAAGTCTTAATAGCCCCAGTTTCACTTGGTCTTTTACCTTCAATCTTTTTTAATAGTTTTTCGTCCACATAGGGACCTTTTTTTAGTGATCGAGCCATATTATAGAAAAAACAAAGCCCTAAGCGAGCTTTGAAATATACTAGCAGAATAGGATTAAATGTCAACAAAAATCCCACTCTGGAGTGGGATTTTTTAGGAAATTATTTAGATTTCTTGCTTTTTCGGCGAGTAACCACAAATTTGTCAGAATACTTCTTGGTTCGGCGTGTTTTACGTCCACCAGTGACTTTACCCCATTTGGTCTTAGGTCGCTTCGTACCACGTCCCTGACGGCCTTCTCCACCTCCATAAGGGTGATCTACTGGGTTCATAGCACTACCACGCACTGTAGGACGGATACCAAGCCATCGAGAGCGTCCAGCCTTACCTATATTGACCAATTTATTTTCATGATTCGATACTGCTCCAATACTAGCCCACGCTTCAGATCCAATCTTTCTGATTTCACTAGAAGGCATTTTGATTGTGGTATAACCATCATCATTACCTAAAACCTGAGCAAATGAACCAGCTGAGCGAACCAATTTGGCTCCCCCATTTGGTTTTAATTCAATGTTATAAATAAAAGTACCAACAGTGATATTTTTCAGAGGTAAACGATTACCAACTTTTATATCAGCTTTTTCAGAAACAATTATTACTTGACCAGGTTTTACTTCACCAGGCAAAAGCATATAACGTTTTTCTCCATCTTTATAAGACATCAAGCCAATAAAACCAGAACGATTTGGATCGTACTCAATGGTCTCGACAGTAGCTGGAATATCTTTTTTATCAAATTTAAAATCTACCAATCGATACATCCGCTTGTGACCACCTCCTTTGTGACGAGTGGTGATACGGCCAGCATTGTTACGACCCACGTGGCGCTTGCGACCAAAAGTTAAAGGTTTATATGGTTCATCGGTCGTCAAAATCTCCCGATAATTAATATTGGTCATGTGACGTCGTGATGGAGTTGTTGGAGCGTATTTCTTCATGTTATTTATTATACAAATTCGATATTATCACCCTTCTTCAAATAAACAAGGGCTTTCTTGACACCACTTTTAACACCTTTTTTACCTCGTTTGATCACTCTTTTACTAGGCAGGGTGACAGTATTTACCTTCACTGGTGTGACTTTATAAAAATGTTTTACAGCTTGAGTTACTTGGTTTTTGTTAACTTCTTTTGGGATTTCAAAAGTAACAATACTACCAGTTTTAGCCGAAGCTAAAATAGTCGCCTTTTCGGTAATTCGAGGTCTTTTTAAAAAATTTGTTAAAGGAATGTTTAAAGCCATGATAGTAAAAATATTAAGCGCGATTAGTTAGTTTGTCTAAAGTAGTAGTCGGATCAACCACTAAAACGTATTGGTAAGTAGCCGCCATAAGTGGGTTAATATTACGAGCTTCTTCTACGTGAGCAATCTTTATATTAGAAAAACTCTTGATTATTTTTTCATCTTTTTCTGGAGTAACAACCAAAACTCGTTTACCACTACGATAAACCAACTTCTCATAACCTGATGTTTTAGCTAAACCTTCTAAAATCGCAGCTGCCTTTTTGACTTCTGGTTTAGAAAAAGCCATTGGTTCAGTAAAAATCACTTGACCGTCTTTTAGTTTAGCCGACAAAATAGTAAACAAAGCTTTGGTTTTCATTTTGCGGTTTATTTTTTTGTCATAATTTCTATCAGGTCGTGGGCCGTGAGTAATACCTCCCCCTACCCAAATCGGTGAACGACGAGACCCATGTCGAGCTCGACCAGTTCCTTTTTGTTGCCATGGTTTTTTACCACCACCACGAACTTCACTACGGTCTTTAGTAGAAGCAGTGTTAGCTCGAGCATTTGATCGCATACTTTCAATCACTTGATGAACCATATCCCCGTTCCATGGTAAAGCAAAAAGTTTCTCAGACAATTCTACTTGTCCTGATTCTTTTCCTTTTAGGTCGTGAATGGTTGCTTTAATCATAATAACTTTTAAATAGATCGGATTTCCAATAATGTTCCTCGGCGACCAGGTAAAGCTCCTTTAATTAAGATTTGATTATTTTCTTTATCAATCCTGACTACTTGAAGATTTTTAACAGACACTCGATCAGACCCCATACGGCCAGCCATTCGAACACCTTTAAATACTCTTTGTGGACCAGTAGAACCAATAGAACCTGGTTCTCGTTCAGAGTGTTTTTGACCATGTGATCGACGACCACCTTTAAAACCATGGCGTTTGACCACACCTTGAAAACCTTTACCTTTAGAAATCCCGGTCACTACCACATTGTCTCCTTCGGCAAAAACTGACACATCGACAACTTGACCAAGAGTTAAATCGGTTGAACCAGTATTTTCTCTGATTTCAGAAAAAGCGTCTGCTTTTTCACCTGTAGCCTTAGCCACATGCCCTTTGACCGCTTTGGATACTCTACTAGCTTTTCGTGAACCAAAACCAAACTGTACAGCTTCATAGCCGTCAGTGGTCTTGGTTTTGACTTGAGTCACAGTCATAGGAGTAGCGTCTACTACAGTAGCCGAAATCGCTTGACCTGTGGTGTCAAAAACTTGAATCATACCTTGTTTTTTGCCGAGAATAAATTTCATGGTTTTTCTAGTTTACGGTATTAGTACTAAGTATTACTAGCACTAGATCATCTTTACATCAATATTGACGCCAGACGGCAAACTCAGATTGGTTAGACTTTCAATAATTTTTGGTGACGGATTGAGAATATCAATTAGTCGTTTGTGAACACGCATTTCAAACTGTTCACGAGAGTTTTTGTCGATAAAACTAGAACGATTTACGGTGTATTTCTTTATCTCTGTTGGTAAAGGAATAGGACCATTGATTTTACCGTCATACCGAAGCGCCGTGTCTACTATCTGTTTAACAGAAGCATCGAGCACTTTATTTTCATAAGCAGCTACACGAATACGGAGTTTTGATCCACCTTCGGTTGGTGCTTTAGCTTTAGCGCTTTTTTTTGGTTTGTCGGTTGAAGTAGTCATAATTTTTTAAGTAATTTCCCGCGTTAGCTTAAGAGATTAGGCTACGATTTTAGTTACAACACCAGCTCCTACAGTTTTACCACCTTCACGGATAGCAAATCTTTGTTTGTCTTCAAGAGCTACTGGAGCTGTTAATTTAACTTTGAAAGTTACAGTATCACCAGGCATAACCATTTTTACATCTTCAGCTAGAGTTACTTCACCAGTTACGTCAGTAGTTCGAACATAGAACTGAGGTTTGTATCCAGTAAAAAATGGAGTGTGACGACCACCTTCTTCTTTGTTTAGAATATATACTTCAGCTTCAAAGTCAGTATGAGGAGTAACTGAACCAGGTTTAGAGATCACCTGACCACGAGTAATATCATCTTTTTTAAGACCTCTTAGCAAAATACCAGCATTGTCCCCAGCTTGACCCTCTTCAAGTTGTTTGTTGAACATTTCAATACCAGTTACGGTAGTTTTAGATGTTGGATTGATACCGACTAATTCGATTTCTTCACCTACTTTGACTATACCTCGTTCGATACGACCAGTGATAACAGTTCCTCGACCTTCAATTGAGAAAATGTCTTCGATTGGCATAAGGAAAGGCTTGTCCATTTCACGATCTGGTTCTGGAATATAAGTGTCTATAGTTTTTATAAGTTCAAATACTTTTTCAGCCCATTCATCAGAAGCATCAGTAGCATTTAAGGCTTTTAGACCTGAACCTCTAATGATTGGAGTAGTTTTACCGTCATAGCCATACTTATCCAATAGATCTCGAACTTCTTCTTCTACCAAGTCAATCATTTCTGGATCGTCTACCATGTCGGTTTTGTTTAGGAAAACAACCAATTTTGGTACACCGACTTGTTTAGCTAAAAGAACATGCTCACGAGTTTGAGGCATAAGACCGTCAGTTGCAGCTACTACTAAGACAGCGCCATCCATTTGAGCGGCACCAGTAATCATGTTTTTGATGTAATCGGCGTGACCTGGAGCGTCAATGTGAGCATAGTGACGGCTTGGAGACCAGTATTCTGAGTGGTGGAGTGCAATAGTAATTCCTCGAGCTTTTTCTTCAGGGGCATTGTCAATACCATCAACACCTTCAACACGAGCCCCATAGCCCTCAGCGGCATGTAGGTTTAAAACGTGAAGAATAGAGGCTGTTAATGTAGTTTTACCATGGTCCACGTGACCAATAGTACCAACGTTTACGTGAGGCTTGGAACGATCAAATTTATCTGCTGCCATATTATATTATTTTTAATTTAACCCGATTTTATTACTTCGGGCCTCAATTTAAGTCGACAAACCTAAACAGAGACTATTAAATCTTTTAAACAAGAAAAAACACGCGGGATGCGTAAGGACTATACTAAACAAAAAACGTATTTAAGTCAAGATTTTTAACCCACTTATTGGAATCTGTCCAAACACCTAGCCTCCTTAGTAGACTGGCAGGTTAGACTACTTGTTTTACAAGTCTCTAATTTTGTGGCTATTTTGGCATCATAAGCTAGATCACATATGTCTTTTTTACTATAACTCGCCTCTTTACATAGTCTATAAGTATCTAAATCTCTATCTCTTAAACTAGCAGCTTTGACCTGACAAGAAGTAAATCTTCTTTCACAAACTGATGGTTTTTTGCCTCCAAGAAGACATGTATTTAGATTAACGTCACATTTAGCTAGCCTAGTCTCAGATCTATCCAAATAAACCTCACATTTTAACAAACTATTTTCGAGACTAGTCTGGCAAGTATTTACAATAGTGCTAACCTTGGTAATACAATTTGTCTCTTGGTTTTGACAAGCTAAAGTTCCATTTTCTATACAAGTAATAGTTTTAGGATTTAGAGTAGGAGATTCTTCTGTTATTATAGGATCGGTGGTTGTAGCACTTTCAATAACATCAGTCACAGGAGCAAGATTATTGGCAAAGCCCAATATAGATTTTAAGCTAATTATGTCTTCAATAGTCCCTTGAAGTTTTAATTTAATATAATTTGTATTTCCTCCGTCAATCTTCAATCCTTCAAAATAAGCTTTAGTTAAAAGGCTATTCTGGCGAGAGTTAGCTGCGAAAATAGCTGCTTTAGAATATTCTCCTCCATCAAAATAAACTTTTGATTCATCAAGTAAAATCTTCGACAAACGTAACTTATTGGAAATTTCTTCAAAGGATACTTCGAGAGTTGTTTCGTCTTTGTTTGGTAAACTACCATTAGATTCTATATCTAAAATCTGATCATTCACTAAAAATAAAGCATTTTCAGCCTCCGTGATGATATTTAAAGTCTGTTCACTTAAAAGGAAACTTGTATTGCTTTCAGCAGACGCCCCTCCAGCAAAAAAAATAAATCCAGTAACAAAAAAAGCTCCTAAGACAGATACCGTAATATGTTTAAAAATATCAGACATATTTAATGTCTAATTATTATAGCATCCAATTAAAAAGAAAACACCCCCGAGACATGTCTCGGGGGTGTTTTCTTTTTAATTATTTTCGTCCGTCAATAATAGTCTGAGCTACGTTTGTTGGAATGATAGCATATTCAGCAAATTCCATAGCAAAAGTACCACGTCCTTCAGTCATTGAGCGCAAAGTAGTCACATAACCAAACATTTCAGAAAGTGGCACTTTAGCTCGAACAACCTTTAATTCTCCTCTGTCTTCCATGGCTTCAATTTGGCCACGCTTTGAAGACAACTGGCCAGTGACGTCTCCCATGAATTTCTCAGGTACAACTACTTCTACTTTCATCATCGGCTCAAGTAATACTGGTTTTGCTCGACGAGCACCTTCTTGCAAAGCCATTGATCCAGCCATTTTGAAAGCCATTTCTGAAGAGTCCACATCGTGGTAAGAACCATCATAAAGCTCGACGGAAACATCAACTAATTGAAAGCCTGCCAAAATACCTCGACTCATACCTTCGCGAATACCTTTTTCTACTGGAGTAATAAATTCTTGTGGAATAGCGCCACCTTTAATGTTATTAATAAATTCAAATCCAACTTCTCGGGTAACATTTTTAGGAATATTTTCTAAATCCAATTCTTTCGCTAAAGGTTTGATTCGTAAACGAACATGACCATATTGACCCTTACCACCAGATTGTTTGATATATTTATGTTCAGCTTCAGCTTCACTGGTAATAGTCTCTTTATAAGCTACTTGTGGTTTACCCACATTGGCATCCACATTGAATTCTCTTTTCATACGATCAACAATGATTTCGAGATGAAGTTCACCCATACCAGCAATCAAAGTTTCAGCGGTTTCTTGATCGGTTTGTACTCTAAAAGTCGGATCCTCATCAGAAAGTTTTTTCAAAGCAATACCCATTTTTTCTTGATCGGCTTTAGTTTTTGGTTCAATCCGCATAGACACCACTGGTTCTGGAAAATCTATTTTATCCAGCAAAATAGGATGAGCCTCATCACATAGAGTATGCGAGGTTTTGGTACTTTTTAGACCTACTACAGCGGCAATCTCACCAGCATAAACATTGTCTACTTCTTCGCGATGATTTGCATGCATACGCACTACCCGACCGATACGTTCTTTGTCTCCAGTAGAGGCGTTTAAAACATAGGAGCCAGCCGATAGTACTCCGGAATAAACCCGAACATAAGTTAGTTGCCCAATAAATGGATCTGTTTGTAATTTGAAAGCCAAAGCAGACAAAGGTTCATCATCCGATGCTTTTCGATCAATTTCTTCTTCTGTTTTTGGATCAATACCTTTGATTGGGGGAACATCAAGGGGTGATGGTAAGTATTCGATTACTCCATCCAACACTAATTGAACCCCTTTGTTTTTTAAAGCCGAACCACAAAAAACTGGTATCAATTCTACTTTTAAAACAGCTTCTCGCATTACTCTTTTTAAATCTTCAATACTTATTTCTTTTCCTTCCAAATAATCATTCATTAAAGTCTCGTCTTGTTCAGCGATTTTTTCTACCAATTCTGCTCTATATTTTTCAGCTTGAGTTTTAAGTTCTTCAGGGATTTCTTCTTCTATTATTTCATTACCCATAGTACCTTCAAATTTGTAGGCTTTCATTTTGAAAAGATCTATAACTCCATTGTGAACATCATCTTCGCCTAGAGGGATTTGGACGCGAACAGCTTTTTTGGTCAAACGATCTAAAATAGATTGAAAAGATTTATCAAAAGACGCACCCATTCGATCCATTTTATTTATAAAACAAATTCGTGGCACGTGATATTTGTCAGCTTGTCGCCAAACAGTCTCAGATTGAGGTTCTACTCCAGCCACACCATCAAATACCACCACTCCACCATCAAGAACTTTCAAACTTCGTTCTACTTCAGCGGTAAAGTCTACGTGACCAGGGGTATCAATAATATTGATTCGATGTTTATCTTCTTTATCATAAGTTGGAGCCCAAAAAGCAGTGGTGGCAGCTGAAGTGATAGTAATACCACGTTCTTTTTCCTGCTCCATCCAGTCCATAGTCGCTTCTCCTTCATGTACTTCTCCGATCTTATGAGACACGCCAGTGTAATACAAAACACGCTCAGAAGTGGTAGTTTTACCAGCATCAATATGAGCAATAATGCCAATGTTACGAACTTTGTTTAAAGGATAATCCCTAGCCATAATTTTTAAAAATTAAAAACACCTAAAATTGTAAAATTTGAAGAAAAAACTATTTTTTCTTATTAGCCCAAGCAAAGTGAGCAAAAGCTCGGTTGGCTTCTGCCATTTTGTGAACATTTTCTCTTTTCTTTATCGCCTCACCTTCATTATTATAAGCTGATACCAACTCCACCGCTAGACGCTCACTCATTGGTGAACCTTTTTTAGATCTAGCTGCTTCAATAATCCAACGCAAAGCAAGCGATAAACGTCGTTCTGGTCTCACCTCATGAGGAACTTGGTAGTTAGCACCACCGACTCGTTTTGATCTAACTTCCATTTGTGGAGCAACATTATTTAAAACAGTCTCAAAAGCTTCTAAAGGAGAAGTTTTCAATTTGTCTTCCACTTTTTTGAAAGCATCATAGACTACTGTTCGAGCAGTGTTTTTCTTGCCTTCTTGCATTATATAGTTGATCAACTTTTCTACCTTAACTGATTTATACAGGATATCGGGTTCAAGATCTCGTTTTAGATTAACTTTTCGTCTCATTTTTATTTAAAATTTAAATTTAGTTTTTCGGTTTTTTATTACCATACAAACTACGACTTTGTCGTCGTTTTTCTACGCCAGAAGCGTCGAGTACACCTCGAACAATATGATAACGAACTCCTGGAAGGTCTTTTACTCGACCACCTCGCACCATTACCACGGAGTGTTCTTGGAGATTGTGACCAATACCTGGAATGTAAGCGGTGACTTCCATACCATTGGTCAACCGAACACGAGCAATTTTTCGCAAAGCTGAGTTTGGTTTTTTAGGAGTGGTAGTCTTAACCAACAAACACACTCCTCGTTTGAAAGGAGAAGCATAATAGACTGGCTTATTTTTCAAGGTATTAAAACCTCGAGCCATAGCGATGGATTTAGTCTTTTTCTTTATGATCTTTCTTGGCTTTTTAACCAATTGATTGATTGTTGGCATAACGGAGATACTTTAATACATTAAATAGAAAAATGCAAATGATTTTAAGGCTTTTAAGTAGTAACTAGGCTATTGATAAGCCCGTCAATACCCAAAATAATGCCGATACTACAGGTTCAATAATAACTCCAGCGAATAACAAAACAGCAATAATGACTATAAATTGGTTATTTTGCAACATATTTTCTATACGACGGAACCGATAAGGGAGTAGGGCAAAAAATATTTTAGAACCATCTAGAGGTGGGACGGGTATTAAGTTGAAAATCATCAAAATCACATTTATTAGGACAATCATACCAGAGATAGAAACTACTGCTGGAGATAAGCCAAGCCAATCAGCTTGGCGAATAATTAAACCAAAAAATACAGCTAGTATAAGATTCGAAACCGGGCCAGCTATAGCCACCAAAGCTGGCCCCCACTTACCAGCTTTCAGATTGTAAGGATTAAAAGGTACTGGTTTGGCCCAACCAAATATAATTCCCCCAGGAATTAGACTGAGAATGAGAGGTAAAATAATAGAACCCACAGGGTCTATGTGAGGAATTGGATTTAGGGTAAGTCGACCGGCCAATTTGGCGGTTGGGTCTCCCAGGAAGCTCGCCATATAACCATGAGAAACCTCATGAATAACGACTGACATTATTAAAATAGCAACAAAAAATATAGTTTCCATCTTTACAGTTTAGAATGTCTATGATAGCATAACGAGACATTAAATTAAAGATTTTATATTATGAAAGCTTGTCCAATCTGTAACAAAGGTACCCGAATGGTCGGAGGCTACTCCAATCGTATTCGTGCTACCAAATACAACCCTACTGGTAAAAACAGAAAATACCCAAATCTACAATGGGCGGCTATTCCAGATGGCGGTAGACTAAAAATCTGTACTTCTTGCCTTAAAAAAGGAAAAAATCTCCAAATAGTAATGGTGAAATAAGTTAAACAAAAACACCCCCTGTCGTTTTACAAAACGACAGGGGGTGTTTTTTATTTTAAATTGTGGCATTATAAAAAATGGAATCAGCACCTAACCACAAGGAGGCAATATGGATTTCACAACCAGAATGCGCGAAGTTAGTAAAAAAGCGCATTATCTTCATCGTAAAAGTTGGAGTATGTATTTGAGTTCGCCCGACATCGCTTTCTCTTTTGAAGATGGTGTCCTGAAGGTCCACTACCCTTTCCCTAGCTTTATGGATCACGTTTCCGAGAAAGACGAAGTTCAAAAAGCTTTACGCGAGATCGGAAATATTGTCACTGACAACCAAGTGGTGGAGATAATCTTCACTACCGAAAAACAACTAGAACTGGCCCTACCTTAGGGCCTTTTATTTTACTCTTCGGAACGCACAATAAAACTCACCGCCCCACTTTCTGCTGTACTTAAAATATTAGCCCCAAATTGTCTGGCTCGACTGACTACTTCTTGATGAGGATGACCATACTGATTGTTTTCTCCAGCTGAAACCACTACATATTTCGGATTTATAGTTTCTAAAAATTTTTGACTGGTCGATGTTTTAGACCCATGATGTCCAGCTTTTAATACTGTTGTTTGTAAATCACTCGGCAAATAATGAGCCAAAAGCCAATTTTCAGTTTTAATTGGCGCATCACCATTTAGTAAAAAAGATTGATTACCATAAATCAGCCGACCGACAATAGATGATTCATTGGTATCTTTGAAAGTCCTATCTGAATCAGGAAATAAAACAGTAAAAATAGTGTCATTATCTAAAAATATTTTCATACCACTTTTAGCTAAAACTTTTGGTATTTGTTTATTGTTTATTTTAGTTTCCAAATTTTTATAAACCACCGTTTCAGCTGTCGTTCCTGATTCAATAATAGCTCCAATCTGAAAACGATCCGCCACTGACACTAATCCCCCCACATGATCAGCGTCTGGGTGAGTCGCCACCACTACATCAATAAATCTATCATCCCATGGCATTACTTTTGCCAATTCTCTCAAGACCGATTTATCTCGACCACCATCTATTAACATCTGATTACCGTTTGGTGCCTTAATATAGATCGCATCACCTTGTCCAACATCTAGAAAAACTATTTCAAACGGCGAGTTCGTTTTTACCAAAACGGCCTGCCAAATAAAAATAGTTAAAATTAAAAGAAAAAATAAGAAGCTCCAGCGAATTATTTTCATCTTGTAGTAGAAAATGGTATTGCTTTAAAAGCTTTCACCACCTTTCTTAATTTAATATAGTTACTAAAATCGACTAAATTACCTTAATTTATATAACATCCTGCTTTTGATACCATTTTTCACTACAGGATTCATAGATTAAATTATATCAAATCAAAAACCCGTCCGCGCTATAGCGCGGACGGGTTTTTGAAACATCTTCTACTACTGAGTCGAAACTGGTACCGGTTGAGAAACAGCTTGAGTAGGATTATTAGCTTGGATCAACCCAATAATCGCATCTAAATCAGCTCTATTTTGAACAGCTAAAGCACGTACTTGATAGACCGTAAAAGCATGATAAAGAAAGATGACAAAAACTATCCCTAAAATAAAACCTGTGATGTAACTTTTGTTTTTGAAAATAAACATTTTGAAAAAAATTAATAATAATTCTATAAATTATACACTGGTTCCCACTTGAAGCAAACTATTTTTACTTTTATAAAATCGCCAAAAAATAATCCCGTAAAACAAATACCATATAAATACTAGCCAAAACGGAAAATTAGAAAAAGAAATTGAAACAAATTCAAATCTAGTAAATATTTCAACTACAAATAAAACATATTTTAAGCCGACCAAAGACATGGTGGCGATAGCTAAACTAAACCAATAACTCAAAAAACCAAATACTCCTGTGATAAAAACCAAAAACATGATGAGCGGAATAATCGGTAAAACTAAAATATTTACAATCGGCGCCACCACTGATACGTCACCAATAGAGTAAGCCAGCCAAGGTAAAACAAATATTTGGGGAGCTAAAGTCGCACTAATCACTCCTCTCAAACCAAATTTCTCTGGCACTTTAGTTAAATATTTTTCAACCAATGGACTCCCGTAAATCAAACCAAGAGTAGCTAAAAAAGACAGCTGGAAACCCACATCAAAAATTAGGATCAGTGGTTGATAGAAAACCATGAAAAAACAAGCGAGAAGTAAAGCATATCCTATCTGATAATCCCGTCCAAATACTCGAGCAACCACCACAAGCAATGCCATGATAGAAGCTCGAATAACTGTCGCCCCTCCCCCGACCATAATAGCAAACAAAACGATCCCTAAAGCACTAAAACTCAAAGCAACAAACTGGGGCATAAACCAAATAAATACTAACAAAACATTTTCAGCGATAATGGTGATATTGTATCCCGACAAAACTACAATATGAATAATCCCTGCCTGACGAAAAGCTTTTTGCCAATCTGGACCAAGTCCTTCTTTGTCCCCCACCACCAAACCAGAAGCTAGCGATACTTCTGGATCTGGTAAAACTTGTTTGAGTTTATTTACAAAACTTTTTTTCCAATCAAACAAAGCTCGACCAATAGATATCCCCGACTGGACTCGAACTATTTCAACTGTAGACTGCCTGAGTAAATAACGGATATCCTTTGCTTCGAGATAATGTACATAGTCAAAGGTCTTGCCATTGTCTGTTTCAAAATTGGTCGGCAAACTTAAATCACCTTTGACTTCCACCTTGTCTCCATATCCCGCTTCTAAACCAATAGCCGTAGCGACCAAGATCAAATCCTCAGATTCTTCTAATCTCAAATAAAAATTGGTATTATTTTCCCTTTCATCCAAGTCAGAAACTATTGTACCGACCAAAACTGCACTTTGGCCGACTTTATTTTCCAAAAGAGTGTTTACAGGCGGATGAGAGTTGGACACTCTCCACAGACCCAAAACAAAGCCGAACAAAATTAGACTCACAAGTAGAAAAGCTGATTGCCGACGAATAATAGCGAGCACAAAAAATCCAACAGTTAAAATCAAAAACAAATAAAAATATTTAACAAAATCAAAACCGAGAGATTGAACTCCCACTCCAACCAAAAAAGCTGGAAGTAAATAAAAGAAAAAACCTTGTCTCAAATAAATATTCATCAGATGTTTATATCTTTCTTGTATTTATTGTAGTTTTTTCTATACTATAACTCAATGGAAAAACTCGAGGAAGAATACATCTCTCAAAAATGCTGGGGCATGGTAGCTTCAGTAGATGTATATGGATGTGATAAAAATATTATTACAAACGCCGATGAAATAAAAAACTTTATCGTCTCTTTATGTAAAAAAATAGATATGGTTCGTCACGGCGAAGCTCTAATTGAACGCTTTGCCGAAGGTGATTTGGAAGGCTATTCAGCTATTCAGTTTATCGAAACATCATCTGTCACTATGCATTTTGATGAAGGAGAAAATCGCGCTTTCGTTGATATCTTCTCCTGTAAATTTTTCGACCCCAAAGAAGCCGAAATTTTCTGCCGAGAATATCTCAAAGGTAGCTCATCAAAATACATTCACTATTTTAGAAAGTAATTCTACTCTACGTCCAAATCCATTGCTTCGTTGGCGAGACGATCGGCTATTTTGTTTTGTTCGCGACGGATTTCGATCACAGTGAAATTTGGAAAATCTACTCGTAGATCATCAATAACCCTCCACCAGTTTTTTAGGCGTTCTTCTTTAACTTTATATTTGCCGGTGATTTGGCGAGCTATCAGCTCAGAATCTACTTTTAATTCTACTTCCATATTTTTTAATCCTTCGGTTCCAAACATTTCCTTGATAGCCTCCAAACCGAGAATCACCGCTTGATACTCGGCTTCATTGTTGGTGGTGACACCTAGTGCCTTATTCACTTCTTTTAAAGTCTCTCCAACTTCATCTATTATCACCGCCCCAGCACCAGCTACGCCAGGATTACCTCGCGCGCCCCCGTCTGTAAAAAGAATTATTTTTTTAGTTTTTTGCATTTATATATATTAAACTACAGACCGAATATCGACAATCCGCAGGCGAAGCTCGGGCGCTCGACCAAAAGTCGATTTTTCCAATGAAGCCAGCAGGTCGATACGTCGACCTGAAGCTAAAGCCACATCAGAAAAATTGTGACCAAGACGTTCGTCAAACTCGTCATCTTCGGCACTAGGTGGGCAAGTAAAAAAACCAATAGCATTTATTGATAGACCACCTATTTTAAAAGACAAGTTTATATGTATCCCTCCATTTCCAAAAGTCCGAACTTTGTCTATCTCTACATCACGAAATAAAAATACAGGTTTTGGATTGCCTATACCAAATGGCGCTAACCTGTTTACTTCGCCATAAGTCTCCCAAGTCACTTGATCTAAACTCATCTCACCATCTATCACCTCTTCTACTACCACCTCAGCTTTAGACACTTTATCGTAAGCTTGTAAAAGTTTCTTTTCCAAATCTTTTATTTTTTTAGCGTCCAGTGAAAAACCACCAGCATGGACATGCCCACCCATATCAGTAAAAAATTTCTGTCCGCCAGCCGATTCCATGAGCTCTACCAGATTGACCGAGCCATTTGACCGACAAGAACCTTTGACTAGTCCATCGTCATTTTTTGCCCAGACAAAAGATGGTCGATCGTACTTGTCGGTAATCTTTGAACAAGCAAGACCGAGCACACCCAGCCCCCAATCTGGATCACCTATCACAATCACCGGTGGTAAATCTTTTTCATCGGCTAGCCTGCTATCAACCGCCATCATAATCTCCTCCACTATTTTTTTACGAGCCTGATTATTTTTCTCTAGCCCAAGAGCAATAGTCCGAGCCTCGCTTGCGTCACTCGTAGTCAAAAGTTTGTAGGCTTCCAAACCATGAGTCATACGACTAGCTGAGTTTATCCGTGGGCCGATCATAAAACCAATATCCCCTTCATTAGCCTCACCATATTTTATTTTAAGCACTCGTAAAAGCTCAAGTAGACCCAAGCGACGAGTTTTGTTTAAAACAATTAGACCAAATTTTACCAAAGCTCTATTTTCTCCAACCAATGGCATCATGTCTGCCACGGTTGAAATAGCGACGAGATCGAGCAACCATTTTTCAAACCCTAGTTTAATCTTTGGATTACCCCTCCTGATCAAAGCTTGGACGACTTTAAATATCACCCCCGCCCCACAGAGATCTGCAAATGGATATTTACTCCCTTTTATTTTTGGATTGACTATAGCTAGCGCTTTCGGGACTTTGGCTTGTGGTAAGTGGTGATCAGTGATGATCACGTCGAGGCCGAGCTTGGTCGCGAGCTTCACTTCTTCGACCGCTGTGATACCACAGTCGATAGTGATTAAAAGATTGACTTTATCTTGTGCAAATTTTTCTACTTGAATGCAAGACAAACCATATGACTCCAAGTGGCGATCTGGAATATAAACATCAAAATTTTTAAAACCTATTTCTCGGAAAAATAAACTCAATACCGCTGTGCCCGGGACTCCGTCGGCGTCATAGTCACCAAAAATCATTATTTTCTGATTTTCATCTATAGCTTGGTGTATTCGTCGGACAGCTTTATCCATATCTGGAAGCAAAAATGGATCGTGATTTTCGTCAGCATAGTTTGGCTCTAAAAAAATCTGGGCTTCAGATTCTGTCTTGATACCACGATAATATAAAAGTTTGCGAGTGAGTTCTGGGAAAACAGTTAAATCTTTGTCTGCCTTTTTAGGGATTGTTGTCTGGAGCGACCATTTTTTCATCATAGGCAATAATTATAGCATATGATAAAATCTGCCTATGACTGACTGTATTTTTTGCAAAATAGTGGCGGGCGAGATACCGGCCGACAAGGTGTACGAGGATGAAGACTTTCTGGCTTTCTTAGATATTCATCCGATTAACCTAGGGCATACACTGCTGATCCCGAAAAAACATTATGAAAATTTGTTTGATCTGCCGAGTGATTTGTTAGAAAAAATCGGACCAAAAATCCAACTCATAGCCCGCGCCGTCCTAGTCGGCGCGGGAGCAGATGCCCTCAACCTCGGCATGAACAACGGCGCCTCCGCCGGCCAACTCGTCGGCCACGCCCACCTCCACCTCATCCCCCGCTTCGACGACGACGGACTCCAGCACTGGTCCGCCAAAGAATTTTCGGCTGAAATATTTAAAGAAACAGCGGAGAAAATAAAAAAGGGGTTGTAAAATAAAAAATCCCTCCGACTTGCCAAAATAAATTTTGACAAAGTGTCAGAGGGACGAAGATTCAAAGTGATACAAAGGTCTTAAGCGACCAGTTGCGGGACCACGATGCGATAGCGATACTCGGCACGCCAGACACGGTCGTAGTCGAAGTGAAAGACGTACGCGTTCAGGCGGCCATCCGAGCGCACGTCCACCACCGCCACAAAGAATTCGGCGGTGGCTTTGAATAAGAAAAATGTTCCATAGCCGTCTGTCCGAAGCCAATTTCTGTGGCTTTGGACAAACTGTATGATCTGGGGCTGGGTCAGACACAGACTGTCCAAGTCGGTGGAAAGACTGCCGAAGATTTCGGCAACCTGGCCGTCTTTGATGAGCTCGCAGACTTCGACTTTCATTTCGTCCGTTGGTTCGCTGGGAACATTGGTTCCATGGTTTACAAAATCGGAATCAATGTAGCCGGTAAAAACTTTGCCGGCTTTGGCGATGATGGCAATGCCGTCGGTCAAAGTGAGGGTTAGGGGTTCGGGGGTGAGGAGGTGGAGGTAGGGGGAAACGATTTTCACAATCCCCTCCTTCACCCAACACGGACGCTTGGCGAGGAAGTTTTTGAGTTCCTTTTCCCAAATGTCCCCATCCTCGCCCAACAACACGTTCTCGACTTGATTGCGCAATTCGCGTGTTTTGCGAAGTGCTTTCCTGAGCATGTCATCCATGGTCAGTTTTCCTTTCTTTCATTTTTCTGATTTTCCCTCTAATCCGAGGAGGAACTAGACCAACAATTTGGTCATAGTCAGAAGGGCTTGATTTCCATCAAGTATCTATTGGCTATGACCAAAATATCCTTTAAAAATAACGTTTTTTGTCAGAGAACTATGTTTCATCTTCTAACCTTTATCTCTTTATAGTATACACTAAAAAGGGTATTTTGTCAATTGGTTCAAACCCACCAGCCGAGCGAATCCAACTCTATGACAAAGATTCGCGGAGTTGACGGCCAGCAAGGTTCCCGTCTCTGGGGTTATTTTGCTACAGCAGTAGCAAGGCGGGATGGCCGACGTGGAGCGGAAGAAAAATCTTCGCTGAGAGATTTTTCTGTTCTTTGGAGGAGGATTGGGTGAGCGACTACTTCTCCAGAGCCTTTAGCCCTGGCAAAGTCCCAGCCGAAAGGAAGTCGAGCATGGCGCCTCCGCCGGTGGAAACGAAACCGAATTTTTGTTCTTTGCCACGACGAAGCTTTAGCGAAGTCGGGTGGAGTTTAGACAGCACCACTAGTGTATCTCCTCCACCGACTATGCTGTGAGCTTTGGATTTCAATATAGCTTTAGCGAGATCTGTACTGCCGACAGCAAAACCTTTTTCCAAGTATCCTAACGGTCCATTCCATAAGACAAATTTAGCTTTGTTTATCCGAGTCTCCAAATCTTTGACCGTTGCTGGTCCTATGTCGACTATCAAATCGCTCTTCATCACCTCTTCAGGCTTTTTGGCCTGTGCTCCAGTCTGCCCAAAAGTGATGACGTCGCTCGGCAACAAAACATTTTTATGTTTCAAAATCTCTTTCAACCCCTTGGCGTGTTTGTCCGCTATTGATTTACCTATTTCATAACCCTCTTTAAAAAATAAAGTGTTGGCCAGCGCTCCCCCAACAAAAACAGTGTCGGCTAAATTTAAAAATTTTTTCAAAAGCGGAATCTTGGTTTCAAACTTCACTCCACCAATTAGAAAAATAAATGGATGTTTTGGAGTAAAAGCTTTAGATAGCTCGGAGACTTCTTTTTCCAAAAGAGAGCCGGCGTAACTTGGCAGAAGTTTTGGCACCCCTACCACCGAAGCATGGGGTCGATGACAGACAGAAAAAGCTTCATTTACAAACAAGTCCATATCCTCGGAGAGTTTTTTGGCAAAAGCTTTATCATTTTTTTCTTCACCTTTGTCAGCGCGGAGGTTTGGCAAAAATATCAAATCGCCTTTTGGAAGTTTTCTAGATACATACTGCACTATTGGCTCAAGAGGGGTCTTAGGATCGGTAAAATGAGTAGCTAAGTAGACTATAGCTTCGTTTTTAATCAAGTATTCAAGGGTTGGTAAAGTAGCATCAATCCGAAAGGTTTCTTGTATCTTCCCTTCCTTAACCGGCACATTAAAATCCACTCGGACCAATACTTTCTTTCCGGACAAATCTTTTTTCTTGAGTTCTTTTAGACTGCGTAATTTCATATTTGAATGACTGATTATTTTTTAATTGGTTTAGTGGCTTCGGCTATTTCTTTAAACTGATCTGGATTAAGTGAAGCTCGTCCCACAAGCAAACCGTCGGCCTGACCTTCTTCCAAAAACCCACGAGCATTTTTAGAATTGACTGAGCCACCATAGAGAACTTTTAAATCATGAGCATAACTTTTTCCCATGATTCCAGATACTACTTTCCGAACAAATAAAGCGTCATGTAAAAAATCTTCTGGAGTATCTGTACCTGTTGCTTCTTTACCTATCGCCCAGACTGGTTCATAAGCAACTAAAATATTAGAAAACTGACTTCTCTTTACTCCACTCAAACCTGACTCTAATTGTTTTTTAATTATTTCTAAATAGTGCCCACTGTTATCTCTCACTTTTTCACCAACACATAAAACAACTTTCAATTCATTGTTTAAAGCTAACCTAACTTTCATATTCACCATTTCATCATTGTCACCCATAGCTCGTCTTTCAGAGTGCCCGACTAAAGCATAATTGGCTCCCGCATATTTGGACATAGCCGAAGAGATAGAACCAGTAAAAGCACCTGTATTTTTTTCGCTAGCAAAATTTTGCACACCTAGATTCAAGTTTTTACTTTGACGATAATTTAAAAAACCAAACCAAATAGTCGGCGGAGCTACTACTATTTCAGCTTGAGGATTTTTGAGGCTAATTTTTTTGGTCTGAAGATATAAAGCTTTTGCCTCTCTTGGGGTCGCTGGATTCATCTTCCAGTTAGCAATAATGAGTTTTTTAGATTTGGACATAAACAGTATTATATCATATCCAACTCACCTATCAGTAACTACTCCACTTCCATCCAAGAAGTGATATTCCACCCCCCCGAAGGGCCTGAAACAAAGTTTTGATTGGCTAGACCAGACTCGTAGACAATAGTGGCATTTGGTTCTAAGACTAATTTAAGGGCAGTTATAGACTTGGCGGCGGCATTGTTTGAGAAGTTTATCACCCCTTTTTGAGCATTGAGTATGACGGTACCGGCATTGTTTTGTAAATCTATAGCTGGGTCGGCATTAGAAGTGGTGAGGACCATAACATAACCATCACCAGTAGTATTAAAATTTCCATTATTAGAAATAGTCACTACCCCATCAGACACCATCAACCCACTATTATCACCATAAGAAGCATCTAGAGATACAACTACATTGTTATCAAGCAAAATATCTCCGGTCACCCATACTGTACCAGTTAAAATAAGGTTTTTGTTATTCGTCACATGTAAATCCCCATTGACTTTGATTGGACCCAAATAAGAATCAGTCGAAGAAGCTATATAATCCCCCTCCAACTCACCCCCCGCTTCCGCTTCGCTTTTCCAAAAAGCAATATTAGCATCGGACACTGGCCAGTTTTGTGGTACTGGGTCAGATTGGCTAGTATCACAAGCTTTGTTATTTCCAGACCCAGACTGGCAATACAGATTTCCAGATATTGTTGAATTTATCACGTTGTGAGCATGAGCAATACCGACTCCATCTTGACCAATAGTCACGCCAGAAATAGTAGAATAAATACCCCCTAAATAAAGTTTGAAATAGATATCTTTATTTTCCACTCCAGTAGTTGCCCAAGATCTACCTCTTATTTTTGACACACCCTGACTATAGCCATCGGCATTTGCGCCTATGACATAGTACTTTGATGAATGATCTGAGTTACTGTCAATAACTAGCCAATAATCCGTATCTTCATTTAAAACAGGGTTGGAATCAAAGGTTACCGATATCCAACCATAATTTGTAGTAATCAAATCAGAATCTAAAACACCCGAAGCTAAATTTGTACTACCAGGCGAACCACTATTGTCATTTTTTATATAAACAGTAGCACTACTAGGAGCACCCACTTTTTTTATGTAAAAATCTACTTTGTTTATTGGGGAAGAAGAGGTGCTTACTCTAAAACTCTGAGCTATGTCTTGGGTAGTATTTCCATTTCTAAAAACAACAGATGCCGACGGAGTAGAAGGATTAGAATTTTCTTGATCAGTAGTCAAAGATACACTATTGGCAGCTATAGCTGAGCCTGTAATATATGAGCCATGACTACCCACAATATCTCCGCCCGTATAAACATTTCCAATAATGCTAGCATTATTATTTAAAACCAAACCTCCCAAACCAGTCTGTACACCATAATTGAAAGCGATACCGGTACCAGTTGTCACTTTGGCTTGGATTTTTTTAAAAAAATCATTAAAAACACCGGTTGACAATATGGTTTTGGAATTACCAGCTCCAGTAATCAAAGTAGTGACAGACTGTCCGTCTATACTGAGGGTTTCTTCAGAGTCTACAATCTGACCAGTTTTCAAACGAAACAAAACATCTTCTAGTCCAGATTCTGCTAAATGAAAACTATTTAAGCTTTTACCAAAAGACTGAGCATCTCGATGATTTTTTACTCCTGGCCCAACCAGACCAGTCATCAGAAGCATCCCCGCCACTAAAACAAATAGAACAGATCCGATCATCGCTTGGCCAGATTGTTTTTGATTTTTATTTTTACTCATTAATAAATATTATACACCACCTAATAACCTAATACCCGCCGCGAACTATAGCCGTATCATAAAAAGAGACTATGGAAGAAGGATTGTTGAAAGGAGATAAAACTAATTCTATATTTACCCCTTCAGAATTGACGGTCGTAAAGCGATCTACTTTAAATGTGACTACTTTTGTACTACTACTGGTCAACGCCTTTGATTCATCTCCTTCTTTTGATAAATAAAGAGTGTCACCAACCACTGACAAACTCGCCTCGATAGGACTACCGGCTTCATTGGTAGTATAAAGCGCTAAAGTGCTAGTATTTGAACCTAATATACTATCTGTCACATTTATACCACTAGCTTGGCGTGTTTCTAAAACAGAACGAACCATAGCTCCTTGAGCATCACGCCCTAGAGAACGACTGGCTAAAGCTTGTTTGAAAGAATTGTTTGATAAAATCAAAATTCCACTAGCCATACCAGTCACTAATATTAAAATTGATGAATAGATCAAAGTTTCGACTAAAGAAAACCCCCGATTGTAAGATTGATATTTCATATTATTCACTAAATAAATCTGTTAAATATGTCTTAGTGGTTACGGTCGATGTAGCCGAAGCATACAACCAAGAAACATCAACTACTATCAATCTGGTCGAATCATCCGCCGTCCCCGTCTCGGCTATTTTTCCATCGTTATCACGATAGGCAGTTTCGGCAGTCACTGTCTGAGTAAAACCATTGACTGTTGACTCTATAGAACCAATAGACCAATCTACATCATCAAAATTTAAATAATAATTCTGACCAATAGTTAAATCTGCAATATTTGACCAAGCATCATCACGGAGAGATTTTGCAACTTCGATCGCTTGGTCAGCCAACATGGTTGCTTGTCTGGTTTTAATAGTCTTCTTTTCAAAAATAATCATAGTTTGAAAAACTGCCACCATTGATACTAAAATAATAGTAATAATAGCAATCGCTATAACAGCTTCTATTAAACTAAAACCAGATTGGGGAATAAAATTATTTTTTATTTTTTTCATTTGATGATTTTAAAAACTCACTCCTCCTGTCTCGTCTATGTTGATAGTTTGATTGTAGTCAGAATTTGAAACCAATTCTATTAAAATAGAACCCGTATCGTCGGTCTCACCCGTCAGACGCTTAAATACAATATTTTCTCCATCGTCAGACAAACTCAAATTAAAAGAAATACTGTCATCAGCAAATAAGACGATTGTGTCAGGGTCTTCAGCGTCATATGTTTCTCCAGTAAATATAGAAATGTCAGATTCCCCAAAATGCACTCCGTAAATCTCATCATTGTAACTAGTAATGGTTTTAACTTTAGCTTCTTCTATCGCCTGAGTTACTTCAATTGTTGCGTTTTTTATAATCTGTCTGTTACGAAACATGTTTATGCTAGCAAAAATAACTACTGACAAAATACCAATGATCGCGATGGAAATGAGTATTTCTATTAGAGTAAATCCTGTTTGTTTAGACATATTTTATATCGCTTCGGTTAGTGAATAAATAGGACCAATCATCGACAAAGCAAAGAAACCAACCGCAGAACCAATCAATATAAGTAATACAGGCTCAATGATGGTGGAGAGATTTTTGGTAGCCGAATCGACTTCTCCTTCAAAAAATAATGCTCCTCTAAGTATCATGTTGGCCAACTCCCCAGCTTCTTCGCCGACCTCAGTCATTTCACCAACTAGAGGCGGAAACAAATCTTCACGAGCTTTAAAGACTTGTGATAAAGTCACTCCACGTTCTATGGCTTCCAGCGATCCGCTCAAAACTTTTTGATACTCTGTATTGGAAACTACAGTCGAGGTGATTTGAATACTTTCCACCAATGGCACCCCAGCCGAAATAAGCGAGGACACCGTTCTCATCACCATAGCCGAGTTGTATTGCCTGATCAATCTACCAACAGCAGGAAGCTTTAAAACAAATTTACTCATCAAAATTTTACCCGTCTTAGTACGAGAACCAAAAGTAAGTCCAGTTCCAATAACAAAAGTAACGAAAAACAAAATAAGATAGTGAGCAGATAGATTGTCACTAATAAAAATAATTATTCTGGTCGGCAAAGGCAATTCAACATTTAAATCTTTAAAAGTTTGAACCAAAACTGGTACTACAAAAATCATCATTAGTATACCTACGGCAATAATCAAAGAGACAATAATAGCCGGATAAATCATCGCCCCTTTTATTTTTCGTTTTAATTCGTAACTTTTTTCTAATTGATTGCCAACCAGTTTTAAAGATTCAGTCAAAGTACCAGAACTCTCACCTGCTCCGACCATAGAAATGAAAACATTTGGGAACACGCCTTTGTGAGCAGCCATAGCACCCGATAGAGATTTCCCCATATTTATCTGCTCCATCAAATCATTTAAAACTTTTTTAAAAAAATTGTTAGTAGTCTGCCTTTCAAATACCGATAGAGCTCTAGACAAAGGTAGACCCGCCCCAAGCATAGCTCCTAAGTTACTAGCAAAAATAACTTTTTCTCGAAGTTTGACCCTCCCAGCAGTGATACCTATTTTAGACAACCAATGGTGTTTACTTTTACCTATCACTTCTACCGAAGTAACCATAAAACCTTCATTTCGTAAGGTTAAAACCAAAGACTGTCGATCGAAAGCTTCACGCTCTCCTGACATTTCTTGACCTGTTAGATTTTTAGCTTTGAATTTAAATTTCATCCTGTAGTGAAATTTTGACTTGTTAAATTTTTAATTTATATAAATATTCTTTCAATCTTCTCTTTAATAATCTACCACCTTGTGTAGTCTTTAGATAACCTTCACGTCTAGTAGCATCTTCCTTATCTAGACATGCTTCGTAGTAGATAAGTTTCCATGGTACATATCGTTTGGTAGAAAAATTTAACCCCTGATTATGTTCTACAAGACGTCGTTTTAAATCAGAGGTGCAACCAATATATATTATACCTTCTTTTATGCTTTGGAGTACATAGACGTAGAACATAATGAGTCAAAATTCTACTACAGGATTCATGATTCGTTATATCTATTCGGACACCACTCGAAGTACCTCTTCGATAGTAGTCATTCCTCTAGCCGCCAAGAAAACACCATTTTCAAGCATTGTCAGCATTCCCTCTTTCTTGGCCTGGTCTTCTATTTGCTCGGCATCTGTATTTTTCAAAACGAGCTCTTTGATAGATGAAGAAATAGGTAACACTTCGTGAATTCCGACTCGACCAGAATAACCGTCTACACATTCTTTAGTCCCAACAGGTTTGTAAAAAGGAATATCTTTCCAAGTAGCCTTGGGACCCACTATTTTTTCTTCTATTAGAGACTTGAGCACCTTTTCTAGGTCTACCTTGCTCTTCAAATCAGCCAGCTCGGCTGTACTTAAAATATATTCCTTTTTAGAATCACAAAGTTTTCTCACTAGACGTTGGGCGATGATTACGTTGATAGTTGAAACTACCAAAAACGGCTCTGCTCCCATGTCTAAAAGTCTAGGAAAAGCTCCCGAAGCCGAGTTGGTGTGTAAAGTCGAAAGGACTAAGTGTCCAGTAAGTGACGCATTGATAGCTAGTCCTGCTGTCTCACCGTCTCGAATTTCTCCCACCATAATAATATCCGGATCTTGTCGTACCAGACTACGTAGCCCCCCGGCAAAAGTCAGACCAATATCTGGTTTTACTTGAGTTTGGTTGATGCGAGAAATCTGATATTCGATTGGGTCTTCAATGGTGGAAATATTTACATCTGGGGTATTAAGCATTTGAATCATAGTATAGAGAGTAGTCGACTTACCAGAACCGGTCGGACCAGTCACCAAGATCATCCCTGTGGTGGATCTGAGAGCTTTATGAACATCTTCTAAAGCTTTCCCGTGAATACCTCCTTCTTCGAGAGACATACCTTTTTCCATGTCTGGAAGAAGTCGCATCACTATCTTTTCACCATAATAGGTTGGTAGAGTAGAAACACGAAAAGAAATGTTTCTATTATCTAAAGTTATTTTAAAACGACCGTCTTGGGGTAATCTTTTCTCATCTAGTCGCAAACTCGATAATACTTTTATTCTAGCCGTGATTCCTGAAGCTGCATCTTTTGGTAGTATCATCGCGTCATGCAAAATACCATCTATGCGATACCTTATAACCAATTCTTTTTCATACGGTTCCATGTGTATATCTGAAGCCTTTTGCATTACAGCATGAGAAAGTAAAGTGTCCACAATTTTTATAATCGGCAAATTTTCAGCCAGTTTCGCAGGATCCATCTCTCCCCCGTCTACATTTAGACCTGCTAGATTTTTAGTCTCTATTTGAATAATGTCTCCAAACTCTGCTTTGAGACTTTTTTGATATTGAAGGAGTGAGCTTTTTATAGACGCTGTGTCGGTCAGACGAGGAAGGACTTTCAAACCTACTCCTTTTTTTATAAAATCTATTGCCTGTAAATCTTCTGGATCAAGCATGGCCACCTCCAGACCTTTGTCGGTTTTACTATAAGCAATAATATTGTGTTTACGAGCAATAGGTTCTGGTATGAGAGATAAGACAGGATACTCTATTTTTGTTTTCTCTAGATCTACATACGGGATACCGAGCACATAAGCTCGAGCTCGACGGAAGTCATCTTCAGATATTTTTCCAGAACTAATCACCATATCCGCAAACTTGTGTTCATCCTCGCCAGAAGCAACCCAAAAATCCTCGATATCGGTTTTGTTTATCAAACCGGAATCAGAGATAAATTTTTTAAGTTCAACAATATTAGATTGCATAGAAAATATTTCTTATATTATACCAGAAATATTTTTCTAACCGAAACAAAAAACTCTCCGATTAGGGAGTTTTTTGTGAATAATTACTATCATCTCCTAATCCCTTCAAAAACTTTTTCTAATTAGCTGCACATGTAACAGAAACAGCGATTATATCATTTAAATTACTAGCACAAGAAACTAACCAATCACTCCTGGTTTTCCCTGGTCCATTAGCTGTTATATTTTTACCATCTTTACACACAATACCTCCTGACACCGCTTCTCTGTTTGCACCACAAGACATTTGAACCATATTTCTACCTTCACCTAATCCAAACAAACCTGTCGCCGGTTCTTGTGTTGTTAACTCTATACCACTATCACTTTGAGAAGTCTTATCAAAATCGCTATTATAATTTGTTATTAATCCAAAAAAACTAGTGGTTGGAGCTTTTTTGATAAATCTAGCATGCGCAACAGGAGAATCCCAGGAGAAAGTACCGAGATCATCAGTAGATACTACAACGCGCCCAGCCCTACCGTTTATAGGCATCTTTATTTTGGGAGAAATAATTCCATTATCACCAACATATAAGTCGTATGGTAAATTAGTCCCTTCTCCTCCATCTGGAGAAATTACAACTTTGTCGCCATTATTAGTCAGATTAGAATCCGCCACCAGATTATTTGATGAATCATATCGGAGAGTTTGATTCGCGGTCCCAGTCGGCAACCCCAATCCTGCTTCAGACCCTGTCTTCCAAGTTGCCAAACCAGTAGAGTCGTTGGAAACCAATAGTTTATTTGCCCCAGGACTACCACCACGAATTTGAATTTGGTCTTTTATCTCCACCTGTCCACCATCTTGAATATTGAATCTTTCAAAACCATCTTGGAAAATCCTGAATTTATTACTACTATTGTCTATATTCCAATTTCCAGATGTTCCAGCCAAAGTTATTCTTGGATTAGCGTTTACGATTGAAAAATTACCATTTACAAGTTGGAGTTTGGTAGTTGGGTTATTTGTTCCAATACCAATCGCTGAACCAGTGTTAGATAGGGTACTATTAGCTATCCAACTTGTACCATTGTGACGTAAGGTATCATTGGCTACACCAGTAGGTAAAGCTGCTGATAAAACTGAAAGGCACCCAGCTGGATTTGCTGCACAAGTCTCATCTATTGTTTTCCAATCTGCTAAACCGCCAGCATTGGTGGCGGACAAAACTTTCCCATTAGCTGGAGTACCACTGTTTAGAGTAATCCGTCCGTCAGTACCAGACAAACTCATATTAACTACTCCATTTCTAAATATTCTAAAATTACCAGCATTGTTATCGACAGACCAATCCCCACCCACGTCATTGGTCAAAGTAATACGAGGATGACCACCTGATGAACGAGACAGCTTAATACTATCAGCTGTACCAGAACTAGAAGAATCTCCTACCACCAAACTACCCAAGAGAGAGTTCCAACCCGTACTCATACCTAGAAATGTCCCGTTTACTACCAAAGAATTGCCGACGGTGACTTTACCAGAGTTGCTATTGTTTATATCTCCAGTCAGAGAACCAGCCCACAGAGAATCACCTACCCCTGTACAATCAGATCCTGGTAAAGCACAGACTTCAGACAATGTCCCCCAAAAAGCTTTCCCTGTATTATCAAAAGAAGCTAAAAACTTCCCTTGAGAAGTGGCCCCTCCCTCACGAATTCTAAGACCTCCATTTATATCTAGCTTTACATTTCCAGGAGTTATTCCTAGTCCTATGTTTCCTGTAGTACCATCAATAGTAAATCTACTCACCCCTGCTTTACCATCATAAATATAAAATCCTTTATTATTTGTCCAAGTACCTACTCGCCAATCAGAATTTGAACCACCAGAACCAGTTCGAAGTAAAAGCTGAGCTACCCCACTCCCAGATGCAGGTGTACTTATAATAGTCTGTTGGGCTGAACCTGTAGTATTTTTCAATAATAACCCTGTTCCATTTGACCCTTGTTCTATTTCAATCTTAGCCGTCGGAGATGCTACACCAATACCTACATTGCCGGTATTTAGGTTGTTTATATTGCCTGTAAGTGATCCTCCCCAGAAAGAGTCGCTCCCAATACCAGAACAAGTCTCTGGATTATTTGTACAAATTTCTGTTAAAGTTCTCCAAACACCATCACCAATAGAATTTATGGTTGAAAAGATTTTTCCAGCACTAGGACTACTATTGTTAATTCTAATAGGATTTGTAAATACAACTGAAGCACCACTACCACCAGCTCCAGAACCATTAAAAACTAAATCATTCACAGTTATACCAGGTACCGGCACTGGGGAAACAAATAAAGACCAAGATGGACCACCAGATCTTGATAAGCTCATAGTAGGAGTACCAGTACTAGGAGTTATTGAATGTAGAGCTCTGGCCACAAAAGAACCCGCTTTTGTCTGAGTAGTTGCACCAACATTTATCGGAGTTTCTGTATTACACCCAGTTGGACCACAAGCTGGTTCACTCCAAGCGCCATAAGCTACTCCACTAACAACAAAAATAGAAAGGATGGCAACTGGAATTAAAAATTTTGTATATTTCATAAAATTATTAAAAATTAATTAGAATTTTGTAAACTTTTTAAAATGTCGTCAACCTCGGCATCAGTTAAAACCTCTTCTTTTGAGTCATTATTACTGTTTAAGTCTTTTAAAATATTATCAACCTCAGTATCTGATAATGGTTCTGTTTGATCGTCTGAGGAGTTTGCTAAATTTTTTAAAATGTCGTCAACTTGTTCGTCGGTCAAAGTGCCGTCTGAGTTGGTCTGAGTGTTATCATTCACTAGCGCCCCTTTGTCAGAAAGCCAAACTAGGCCAACTATAATCAAAGCGAGGACAACAACTGCGATAATAATAGAAATCAGTTTTTTGTGAGAAGAGTCTGGTTGCATAATAATTTATGAGAAATTTTTAATTTTATAATTCTTAATTTTTAAATAAATGTGCTCAAATTTTTAATTTTTAAAAACCAAAGCAAAATCATATAAAAACGTGAGTAACGTTTAGAATATTACATCTTCCATAATAGCAATTTGCAAGTCTCTTCTCAACGAAAAAAGATTGGGATGTGTTGATAAGTATTATAGGAATTTTTCGCCCGCGAGAATACGCGGGCGATTTTAGAGATTTATTCAAACCCTAACCTTTGTATCTATAAGTTTGACAAAAAAACTAATCTTATGCTAAAATCATACCAAGCTTATAAGAAAGAAATGTCCGTACTGGTAATCAGGAGCGGACATTTTTAATTCCGGTAGTAGATTTTAGCATCGCTCCGTCTAAAAAGCGGAGCAGGGCTACGCCCAATACCAAAATCTACTACCGGATAATTAACCAAAAACAATATGATTGATTTAAAATCGATGAATTCTGCTCTCGACCAACTGGAAGAAGAGCGAAACATACCAAAAGACAAGATAATAGAAGCCATAGCTGACGCTCTGGTGGCTGCTTATAAAAAAGATTATGGCAAAAAAGGTCAGATAATAAAGGCTGATTTTGATATGGACTCAGGTAAAATAGAGTTTCAACAAGTTAAAATCGTCGTCGACAACAGCACTGTCCGCCTAGAAGATGAGGAACCGACAAGTGAAGAAGACGAGCGACCAAAATTCAATGAGGAACACCATATCTGGCTTACTGATGCCCAAAAAATCAAAAAAGATAGCAAACTGGAAAACGAATTGGTTTTCCCACTTGAAACTCAAGACGATTTTGGACGAATTGCCGCCCAAACTGCTAAACAAGTAATCATTCAACGTATCCGAGAAGCTGAAAAAACAGCTATTTTGGGTGAATATGAAGAAAGGGAAGGCGATATTATCAATGGAAAGGTTCAAAAAATAGACCGAGGCAATATTTATGTCGACCTAGGACGAACTACCGCCATCCTCCCTTACGAAGAACAAATCCCTGGTGAATTTCACCGTCAAGGAGAGAGAATCCGAGCTTATCTATATAAAGTAGAAGAAACCCCTCGAGGTATAGCTCTTAGACTGTCTCGTTCTCACCCAAAATTTGTTGAGCAACTTTTCTCAGTAGAAGCTCCAGAAATAGCTAGTGGCACAGTCGAGATCCGAGCTATTGCTCGTGAAGCTGGATCTAGAACTAAAATCGCCGTCCTTTCTCATGACACTAGTATCGACCCTGTTGGTTCTTGTGTTGGCCAAAAAGGTTCTCGAGTAAACACTGTCATTGCCGAATTAGGTGGTGAAAAAATAGATATCATAGAATGGTCAGAAGACATAACCACTTTTATTATGAACTCTCTTTCTCCAGCTAAAATATCAGAGGTAGAATTAGACGAAGAAAGCCATATTGCTAAAATTACTGTCAATGATGATCAATTTTCTCTAGCAGTTGGCAAAGGAGGTCAAAATGTTCGCCTAGCAGCCAAACTAACAGGTTGGAAAATAGATATTAAAGCTCCAGAGGGTGGCGAAAAGCTAGGTGAAATGGTTCAAGAAATAGTTGAGAAAACTACCGATGAAAATCCGGCTACAGAAGAAGCTCCCCCAGAAACAACAGCGATTGAAGACACTGCCGTAGAAACATTGGTTGAAGAGACTCCCTCTGAAGAAACTGAGGAAAAAGCTTAATTAATTAAATTTAATCTAAAATAAAAAAATGAAAGATCTTTGGCACGATATTCCTTTTGGAAAAGATGCGAGTTTGTTCAATGTTATTATCGAGGTTCCAAAACTGTCCCGAGTAAAATACGAGCTCGACAAGGACACCGGCCTGATTCACGTTGACCGAGTACTCTACTCTCCTATGCATTACCCAGCCAACTATGGTTTTGTTCCTCAAACACTTTGGGATGATGGTGACCCACTGGACGTATTAGTGATGTCACACGAACCCTTTGTACCAGGATGTTTGATTCAAGTTCGTCCAATAGGAGTGATGGAAATGACTGACGATGGAGATAGTGACGCTAAAGTCCTAGCTGTCCCAGCTACAGACCCTCGTTTCAACGCTATTAGTGACATAAAACAATTAGAACCCCACACTCTTGAAGAAATAACTCATTTCTTCAAGGTATATAAGGATTTACAGAAAAAAGAAGTGGTTGTGGGTAAATGGTTTGACGCTGAACAGGCCAAAAAAGATTTTACTCATTCTCGAGAGTTATACACTGAAAAATACTCCAGATAGACTCAATTCCCAAAAAATACCCCTCTATGCTATACTTAAAATATAGCTTAGAGGGGTATTTTGGTCTATCTCTAAGTTTTATTAAAAAAAATATTAAATTTATTTTATGAAAAAATATTTATTAACAAGTGTTATGGTCACAGCTCTTGCTTTAACCATAGTTGGTACAGCTTCAGCTGAAGAAGTTACTGACAGTAGCAACAGACTACGTGAAATAAAACAAGAATTCCGTGATTCTCAAATGGACACTCGTCAAGATATTATAGAAAAAAGAGTTGAGTTGAGAACTGAAAATAGAGAGGAATTTGAAACGATTAGGGACAACGATTCTCTGACTCCAGAAGAAAGACGAGAAGCATTAAAAACTCAAATGGAAAACCGACGTGGAGATTTATCTAGTATCCGTCAGGATCGAATCAACGCTTTCGCTACTCGAGTGGCTCACAGATTAGAAGTCGCTATTGTTCGAGTAGAAACTTTAGCCGACCGTCTTGAAAGACGGCTTGATATTTTAAAAGAAAAAGGTAAAGATATAACTAGTGCTAGCAAATTAGTAGATGAAGCTCGGACAGCTATAAGTGATGCTAAAGTTTCTTTAGCGGACTTTCAAAGTAAAGTAGCCGAACTTTCTTCTAGTGAAAATCCAAAAGATTTGATCGCTGGCGTACGAGAAGCTTCTAAAAATACTATTGAGCAAATCCGTACCGCTCATACCAAAGTAGTAGAAGCTATCAAGTCAGTCAGAGGATCTTCTGATACTAAAGACGAGGACAGTGACAATGATTCAGACCCAGATGGTGACTCTTCAGAAGAGTAATTAAAATTAGTTCAAACATTATTAAGTTAATTTCACATTAAGTTATGGATAATCAAAGCGAAAAAGGGCCAATATTAGGAATCATAATTATTATTGTTTTGTTAGTAGTAGGAGGGTTGTTTGTCTTAAACAATAATCTAAACAAAGCAGAACTAACTCCCACTGACATAGAAGGGGCTCCAGATTCTCAAGCTGACAGCCTAGGCCTTCAAGCTACTTCAACTGAGCTAGACTCTATTGAAGCTGACGCTAATGCTACTGATTTGTCTAACCTTGATGCTGAGATTAATCAGATAGAACAAGAATTACAGTAAGGTTGTGAAATCTAAAACCCCCGCCGGCGTACGCTCGCCGGCGGGGTTTTGTTGACTATCTATTTCATTTGGTATACTTTTTGTTTAAATATAGGACCTCAACAAAAGAAGGAGAACTGCCATGTCTGAAGGTGAAAATGATTATCAGTGGTTTGTAGAACCACAGGATGATTTCACAAATGGAGTAATTTTTGACTTGCTCCAACATTTTGGAATGGATGAGGATTGTGGGTCATTTAAATGCGCCGATGGAGAAGACCGACTTCTCTGGCGCTGTGATCGAAGGGTTATAAACCACCTGAAAAAATCCTACACCCACACAAACTATAAAGTCTGGTGTCGTGAAGGTCAGGGACAAATCCGACCATCTTTTTTAGACCAAAAGAAACCCCGAAAAACCAGATCTCAGCCAGTCCATGCCAAACCCAACTTTTAAACCCTCATCCATTTCCACTCCGCCGAAGCCAAAGCTTCGGCGGAGTATTTTTTTGCAAATATTCACCAATAATGTAAACTAAAACCCTATGCTTAAAGTAGAAATAAACAAATTAGATACAGGTGAAGTAGAAATCAAAGGAGAAATCCCGACTGATATTTTTATGTCTTACTGGACAAAAACCGTCGCCAAACTAAACGAGCAAGTCAAAATAGATGGCTTTAGATCCGGACATATCCCTGAAAAAGTCCTGATTGAAAAAGTGGGGGAAGATAAAGTGCTAGTAGAAATGGCTGATACCGCTCTATCTAGTAGCTACAATCAAATCCTGATAGACAACAAGATAAACGCCATTGGTCATCCTCAAGTGTCTATTACCAAGCTCGCTAAAGATAATCCGCTTGGTTTTACTATTACTACCGCTGTTATACCCGACATAAAACTACCTGATTATAAAAAACTAGCTAGTGAAACTGTAGCCAAAGCTGAAAAACCGACCGAGACTACCGACAAAGAAGTCGACGATGTAGTCGAGGAGCTCCGCAAACAACGAGCTATGTCACTAGAGGAAAACAAAGACTTAAAACCAGAAGAAAAAGACAATCTAGTCTTACCAGAACTCAACGACTCTTTTGTAAAAACTCTCGGTGATTTTGAATCTGTCGATGACTTAAAGAAAAAAATAAAAAGTAACCTAGATTCTGAAAAAGAATATAAAAACAAAGAAAAAACTCGTCTCCAGATCATGGATGCTATTGCTGACAAAGTAGAAGTAACTATTCCCCAAATACTTGTCGACAATGAACTAAATAAAATGGCCCAAGAATTAGAATATGAAGTATCTCGTATGGGTTTAAAATTTGAAGACTACCTAACTCATTTGAAAAAAACTGCTGACGAATTAAAAGCTAGCTGGAAAGACGACGCTACCAAGCGAGTCAAACTAGGTTTGATAATCAACACCATCATTGAGGATGCCAAACTAGAAGCCACTCCGGAAGAACTAGAAAAAGAAATTAGTCATTTTATGAGTCACTTAGGTGAACAAAAACCAGAAACTGTTGACCTTGCCCGCCTCCGCGCTTACGCCGAAAATACTATCCTCCACAACAAAGTGTTTTCATTGCTAGAAAGCACAAAATAAGTAATACTAGATTAATAATTTAATTTATTTAAAATCATGCTTATTCCAACCGTTATTGAAAAAAGTCCTCTAGGTGAGCGCGCCTACGACATTTACTCTCGCCTACTCAAAGATCGAATTATCTTTTTAGGTGGAGTAATAGACGACCATATCGCAAATTTGGTCATTGCTCAGCTTTTATTTTTAGAATCTGAAGACCCTAAAAAAGATATCACTCTTTATATCAATTCCCCTGGTGGCTCTGTCACTTCTGGACTAGCTATCTTTGACACTATGAACCATATCAAACCCGATGTCTCGACTGTCTGCGTAGGTATCGCCGCTTCAATGGGTTCATTCCTTTTGTCTTCTGGTACTAAAGGTAAACGCTACATACTACCAAATGCGGAAGTAATGATTCACCAAGTGATGGGTGGCACAGAAGGCCAAGCCTCTGATATCGCGATTGGTGCCAAACACATACTTCGAACAAAAGAGACTTTAAATAAGATTTTAGCCAAAAATACTGGTCAAAAAGTCGAACAAGTGGAAAAAGACTCCGATCGAGACAATTATATGACTGCGGATGAGGCAAAAAAATATGGTTTGGTGGACGACATCATCAAGCCAAAAAACGGAAGGTAGAAAAAAAGCCCCCGCCGTATCCTCGGCGGGGGCTTTTTTGTTTCCTGGACACCTTCATTTTTCTCTGCTATTGTGAGCTTGTACCTTATTATTAAATTTTTAAAAAAATACGCTCTTTTCCTGAATATTCTAGAGTCTAGACTACCAAAATCCTATTATTTATGCACTATTTATTTATCGTTAATCGACAAATTAAATACTAGAAGTGACAAATCTCACGAGACTAACATAGTCTCCTCTTAGGGTTTTACGGGAAAATGCGTAACCAAGCATATGTCTCTTATTACATTTATAATCATTACCGGAGCAGCCGGGCTTGGAGGTGTAATCGTTGGTTATTTTTTACGCTGGTTAGTAACCTTGGGTCAAAAAGGCTCAATGGAGCTCACTATCAAACAACAACTACTTGATGCAAAAGAAGAAGCAGGACGAGTGGTTGAAGAAGCAGAAAAAGAAGCTAATCATACCTTACAAGAAGCAAAGAAAATAGAACAAGAAAAGTCGACTCAGCTCAAAAAACTAGAAGATCGCCTATTATCAAAAGACGAGCTTTTAGACAAGCGACAAACTGATATAGACAACGAAGTAGAAAGTTTAAAGAAAAAAGCTGAGGAAATAAAAAAACTCAAAGAAAATTATGAGACTCTCAATCAGAAAGTTCAAACCGAGTTTGAACGAGTAGCTGGCATGTCTAAAGACGACGCCAAAAAAGAATTGATTGATCTCATAGAAAAACAGTACGAAGAAGACCTTTTGGTCCGAATGCACAAATTGGAAATGACCGGCAATGAAAAGCTGGAACATAAATCAAAAGATATTATGGCTAGTATCATGCAACGTCTCTCCACTTCGACCGTCCCAGAAGTCATGTCGACTACTGTCGATATCCCTTCAGACGACATCAAAGGCAAGATCATTGGAAAGGAAGGGCGAAACATTCGTACTTTTGAAAAAGCGACTGGCGTAGAAGTGGTCATCGATGACACTCCAGGCTCTATTGTCCTCTCTTCTTTTGATCCAGTTCGCAGACAAATAGCCCGTGTCGCCTTGGAAAACCTCATCGCCGACGGACGAATTCAACCGGCCAAGATAGAAGAGATGGTAGATAAAGCCAAAGAAGATATTTCTAAAATTATCAAAGAAAAGGGTGAGCAAGCTGCTTACGAAGTGGGGATTTTCAATCTTGATCCTCGTATTCTTCTAATTCTCGGTCGACTTAATTTCCGAACTAGTTATGGTCAAAATGTTCTTCAACATTCCATTGAGGTAGCTCACATCGCTGGTATGCTCGCCGAAGAATTAGACGCTGATATTCAAGTAGCTAAAGCTGGCGCCCTCTTGCACGACATTGGTAAAGCGGTCGATCATGAAGTAGCTGGTACTCACGTGGAGATAGGCCGACGCATCTTAGATAAATTTGGAGCGGGTGAACCTATCATCAAAGCTATGCAGGCTCATCATGAAGAATATCCTTATGAAACCATTGAGTCTGTAATCGTGAAAGTAGCCGACTCTATCTCTGGTGGACGACCAGGTGCTCGTCGGGACAGTATAGAAAACTATTTAAAACGACTAAAAGATCTTGAAGACATCGCCAATAGTTTCAAGGGTGTCGACAAGAGTTTTGCTATTCAAGCTGGTCGTGAGATTCGTATTTTCATCAATCCAGAAGAAACTACCGACTTAGCAGCCAAACAATTAGCCCGAGACATTGCTACTCGGATCGAGCAAGAACTCAAATATCCAGGAGAAATAAAGGTAAATGTCATCCGCGAGTCACGAGTCATAGAATACGCTAGATAATTAAAGACTAAAATTCCCCATCGTTCGCTTCGCGAACGATGGGGAATTTTCTTTTCTACAATCTTGTGGTCTAATCCCCCTTATATTGCAGTGTTTTCTCTATAGAGCTATACTTAAGTTATAAAAATTAGGTCGGCTTATTAGGTTAGTTTAAATGATAAACCATATGAACAAACAAGCCCTGATCGACTCGGTCCACGAAGTGATAGGTGGGACCAAGTCAGGTTCAGAAAAAGTCGTCGATACTATTATCGACAATATCGTCGCTACTTTGAAAAAAGGTGGTGAGGTGTCAATCGCTGGTCTAGGTATCTTTTCTACCAAGACTCGTGCTGCCCGCACTGCTCGCAACCCGCGAACCGGCGAACCCGTATCTGTCCCAGCTATGCGTGTACCAAAATTCCGTGCCGCAAAAGCTCTAAAAGATGCGGTGAAATAAAAGTTTCTCACTACACCAAAAAAGCCGTCTCTTTCGAGACGGCTTTTTTGGTGGAAATTAAATATAAAATCTCTCTATGAGCGGATTAATACGGGTAACAATTTCATAGCCAATAGTGTTGGTCGCTTCGGCCATGTCGGTCGCGAGTACGTGACTGTCGAGCAAAGTCACCTCAGTCCCCACCTTTGCGCTAGCTATACGACTAACATCAACAATAATCATATCCATTGACACTCGGCCAACTATTCGCGCTTTTTTATCACCAATCAGCACCTGTCCAACAGAAGACAATGCTCGTGGATAACCATGCCAATACCCTACCGGACAAATAGCAAGCTTAGTTTTTTTAGTTAAGGTTTCGGTAAAACCATAACCTACGGCCTCCCCTGCTTTTACATCTTTGATTTCACTAATAACTGTTTTCCAAATAAGAGCTGGCTTGAGTTTTGTTTTGGAACACCTTTTGATTATTTCTTTATTTGGCCAAACACCATACAGACCAAGACCGATTCGTACCATGTCGTATTTTTGGTTTGGAAAAGCCAAAGCCCCAGGAGTAGCCAGTGTGTGCTTTATCAAATCAAACCCAGCTTGTTCAAACAAAGATACCGCTTCATCAAATATATCAAACTGTTTTTTGGTTTTAGCATCAAACTTTTTACTTGCTGGTTCTGCTAAGTGAGTATAGACTCCTTCTACTTTGACATAAGGCATCTGTTTCAATATTTTAATAACCTCACTCACCTGCTCTAGCAAAAAACCTTGGCGATGCATACCAGTATCTATTTTTACATGAACAATAAGTTTTCGTCCCTCAGCCGAAAGGATTTTCTTTTTATTTTTAATATCATTTAAAGTTTCAAAAGTAGAAACTGTCACTCGCACTTCATGACTAGCCATCACCTCCAGATTTGCCGGCAAAGTATAGCCTAAGACCAAGATAGGTTTACTTATACGCTCTCGACGTAGAGTAAGAGCTTCTGGAGCTGAGTCCACCCCAAACCAATCCGCCCCTATTTTATTAAAAAATTTACCACAACCAACCAGTCCATGACCATAAGCATTGGACTTGATGACCGCCATCAATCTCTGTTTGCCAGCCAACTGCCGAAAAATTTTGTAGTTATGTTCTAAAGCACTAGTATCAACCTCAATCCAAGTTCGTAGGTTTTTGTGGTTAATTTTTAGAGGCATTGGTGCGGGCATAGGGAATCGAACCCTAGTCTACTGCTTGGAAGGCAGTCATTCTACCACTAAACCATGCCCGCAATTTGTATATGCTAACAGAAACCGCCCCTTATTTCAAATAAGTTAAAACCAAATAGACAGCGACGCAAGAAATATAGAAAGACTGAGGAGTGAGGTAAAAAGACAAATACTGCACCATTCTTTTATTTTTTGACCTTGGATATAGACTAGGTAGACAGATACTCCGGCGGCGAGCACGGTCGGGGCCATAATAAATCCAAAAGCAAAATCTGAAACAGTGAGAAAAGAAATAGTAACTACAAAATAAAAAACGGCTATAGCCCCAAAATACGCCATACCTATTTTCTCCCATGGTATCCCCCGCCAAGTGGAGTATTCACTGTGTATGACCATCTCACAATCAGAATCCGTCGGGCAAATTATTTTTTTACCGATTTTTTTAGAATCAAAAATATGCCAAGAGACGGCAAAAGCAACAACCGCACAAACTAAAATAAGAATATGTAAAAATGTGTCCATATGTTTGGTATTATATCAAACCAAGAAACAAATTGACATCACTCACCCCTTTAGTACAATGAAATAAGAGTAAAGGATTGTTCTTTACCAAACTATTCTTCTTAAACTTATATTTAGAAAGGAGGTGAAATTATGAATAAATCGACTCAAATGGCATCCCATGCTGACGCAGATCATATATTTGAATCTGTTAAAGCTAGGATCAAACATTTAGCCAGAGAAGATTTGGTTAAACACGTCATACCACACCACAACCACGATACGAAAAGGGTCTATCAAATATCCTTTATGGATTATACTCGATTGACCGGAGTCCTTGAGTTAACTATAGATAGAGCGAAAATCCAAATATACATAAATCAAGCTTCGGGGGAAAAATTCAACAAAATCAAGCATGATTTATCACTTTGGATAAATAAGCACAACACAAACCGGTGGGAAGGAATTAGGGGACATGTGGGACACGCACAGTAGTCGAAAGTCGAAGAATAGACACATCGGGTGACAAAAGCTGGAACTCCCACTTTTTCACCCGATTATTTTTACATAAATATTTAAAATAAAATACCGCCCGCGCTTACGCGCGGGCGGTATTTTATTTAGGTCGAAACTTAGTTTCGAGGTTCCATTGGACGAGCCTCACTTACAGTGAGAGATCGGCCACCGAAATCTTTACCGTTGAACATAGAAATCCCACTTTGGGCTCCTTCATCGGTAGTAAATTCCACGAAACCAAAACCTTTAGAACGGCCAGTCATACGGTCTTTGATAACCATAGCTGATGCCACTTCTCCAGCCTTTGAGAATTCATCTTTCAATTCCTCATCAGTTGTAGAATATGGTAAACCGCCTACGTAAAGCTTTGATGCCATTATGTACGTTTTACTAACTAATAAACATGTAAGGTGACCTGCTTTTAGCTCTAATTACTCAAACGCGCACAGTGGCGTGAAAACTTAGAATCTATTACGCAAACTTACAACTCTGGTAGTATAGCACGAATTAGAAAAGAAAGCAAAGAAAAAAAGAGCGCTTCGTGTTTCCACAAAGCGCTCGTAAAGTAACAAACGATTCTAAGCGAGAAGTCTTTCCACGTTACCAATATTGATAACTTCAAACTTCACTCTGCGTGCATTGAGAGTGTCTCCAATGTCATGCCCAAGTCCACAGCGGACAAGAACAAACACAGTCTGAGGACTAATTGCCTCAAATACTCTCTTTTTCTTTTTTGGGTTTATCACTACCACTTCAGTAGCACCCAATTCACAAAGACCAACTTCCAGGCGTTTCAGAAAATCACCGCGACGATCACCCGATACTATGACCACCCGATTTCCTTCAACAAACTCTCGCCATTTTTCGACTGGCAAATCTGGAACATCTGGTTCTTCATCTTCATCTAAACCCAAAAGGGCAGATAGTCTATCAAGATCGTCTATCCGCACAAGAGAAACCAACTCTGAGTTGTTGTCCAAACAACTTTCAAGGGATTCTAGGTCAAACAATCTTTCTAAACCCATTACCCCAAACTTGTTTTCCACTACTTTGGATACCAAAACCAAATTCCGCAGACGGGTCATAGACCAAGTGCGGAAAGCATCCACAGTTTCAGCCGCCACTCCGACCTCAATCAATTCCTCTAGAACTATTTCACGCTCAGGTTTTCCAGAAGTTTTTTCAACAAAAAATATCGGGGTGTCTCGTCTCTGAGACTCCAATTCTTGCCTAACTTCACCGCGCTCAAAACGAACAATGGCTTTTTCCAACTCTACTAAAGCTCGGCGTCGTAAGAATCTAGATTTGTCCATAGAAGTAGCCGCTTGATACATCAAAGAAAAATTTCTATTCTCCCTTTCACTCTCTGGGACTTTTTCCCACACAGCTTGGACGGCTCGTGCTAATTCTCTCTCTTCTAAAGCAATCTGAATTTCTTTTAATCTTTGTTTTATCTTTTGACATTGAACAATTATCGCTCTTTTCATTTTTTCTTCCCGTTCTGGCCAAACAATCCATCGGAAATTAGAGACTGATATTTTTACAAACCGTCCCCAAGTCCAGAGTTTATGTTTGGTTAATTGTTCATGAACAACCTCTAAAACATTTTTCCGCCAGAAATTAATCAACAAAAAAACTAGAAATACGAGACATAGCCCAGCATCCCAACGCATGAGAATATTTTCCCACAGCACTTGGTAAAAATGATTGTTAGCATACATTTTCCCGTAAACCCAAGGCCAATAATCCGTCGCCATTATCACATAATGTTTCAAAGGCTCCACAAACGTTCCTTTGGGACCGAACGACCCCATATCTGCCAAAGTGGCCGCGGCCACAGCATAAGACATCAGCGACCTAAGCTCATCTTCTGTAAAAGGCATGTAGTCTATTCCAGAAA
>Ga0066639_10000158_pt1 | contig 54151 bp, 58 predicted proteins | sample CryGeyCG2114_010_2_FD_59504 | JGI IMG/M metagenome (GOLD analysis project Ga0066639, IMG submission 59504) | Groundwater microbial communities from aquifer - Crystal Geyser CG10_big_fil_rev_8/21/14_0.10 | ecosystem: Environmental > Aquatic > Deep subsurface > Groundwater | place: USA: Utah...
CCAAATTTAATTAACTTTATATATTTGGATTGCGTTATTTTTTGTATATGCCAGTGAAACCTTTGCATTTGAGAAAACTGCCTTTTAAACAAAGTTCTTCTAAATACAGGATTGCAGAACTATTAATTAAAGACCCAACCATACCTCCTGAAGAAATTCGGCAAAAATTAGGTGCAACAGTATCAGCATCTACAACTTCAAGTGTAAAGCAAAGGCTTGCAAAAGATAATTTTTTTCTGATTGGAAAACCAGTTAAAATCAGAGCCAAAAAAATGAATTCTTTTGTCAGGATGAGGAATTCAGTTACAGGAGAATTAACTCCTAAAGCAGAACTGATAAAATTACTGATTGAAAGCAAAGGAAAAAAATCTGCTAAAGAAATTGCAGCTGAATTAAAATTACTGATTGAAAGTAAAAGAAAAAAAATTGCTAAAGAAACTGTTGCTGGATTACCAGAAAATAAAATAAAAATTAATCTTAGTGCAGTTTACAATGCTGTTGAAGAACTTAATTCATGGGGAATTCCGGTAAAAATTCTTGAAGTGCACAAAATGAAAAAACCCAAGCCAGGGGCAAAAATAGCTGGAAAAAAAACAAGGCAATCAAAATTAACTTCACTGGCTTTCAAAACAGCTGCAGATGCAAGAATGAGAGAGTTATGCCGTGACTCTCGTAAATCAGTTGCTGAAATATTCAGACAAATGAAAAAAGAAGGGTTTTTCCCTGACCCAAAAGGATTTGCTGCCAGGGTAAAGATAGAAAGATGCATTGTTGACTGATGAATTATTTCTTTTTTTTGGCTTTCTTTTTTGTTTTTAATTTGGTTTTTTTTGCAGGTTTTTTTGTTACTATTTCCTTGATTTCCTGCTGGAAGTCTTCTTTTCCAAAATTATCAGGAGAATAATCAATTACCTGTTCTGAGTTTTCTTCATCTTTATCTGATTTAACTGCAGCCATAATAATCAAAATGACTATAATAACAACCAGAATAACTAAGAGGTATTGATCTTCCCCAAACAAAACAAAACCAGTTGCTTCAGTTCCTTCTATTCCTTCTTCTGTTTCAATTGATTTTTTTGGCAACTGAACTATTTTATAGTAGTTTCCTTTGTCTGTAATTATTTCAATCGGGATTTCTAATCCGTCTAATTCAAGTTCTTCGCTTGCAGTAAACTTCAATAGAATTTCGCTTGTTGTTCCTTTTTTTATTACTGGGTCTTCAATAAAATATGTTGAATTCGGATAACTTGTTTTGACATTAATTATTTTCATGCTTGTTTCAGTGTTATTGGATATTTCAATTGTTATTTCAACTATGTTTTGGTTAGTGTCTTCTAATTCAACTTCTTTTGAATTAACTTTGATGTCTTCAGGATTAATGGTTAATACAACGCTTCCGCCAAATATATTGACTTCAACTGTTTTTTCTGTTTTAAAACCAAAATCTGTTTCTCCTTTAACTGTAACTTCAACGTGTTCTTCTTTGAAGTCAAATGGAGGATTGAAATAAACATAAACTTCTTTTGTTTCGTTTTCAATTAAATCAAATTCTTTTGGATTAAAATAAACCCAGTTGAATTCTTCAACTGAAAAAGTAACATGTTGCAATGTTTTTCCGTTGTTGGTTACTTTAATTGTGTTTATTGCGCCTTCTCCTGCATTAACATCAATTGAATTCTGTAAATTCTGCATTACTATTTCAAAACAGGTTTTTTCATCCAGATACTTTATTTTTCCGCTCATTGTATACTGGTTGTTTTCTGTTCTTGTCCTGACTGAGTAACTTTCTTGTTCTGAATCTGCGTTTGGAGTAATGATTAAAAAAATTGATTTTTGTTCTGAACCGCTTAATTCAAAATTGTTTTCCTGTAATTTAATCCAAGAAACATCAGATGAAATTTCAAATGACTGAGTTTTTGTTCCGGTGTTTTTTATTAAAACAGTTTTTCCTGTTAAAGGAACATTTTTGCACACTTCAATTGAAGGCACAACTGAATCTGTATCATAACAATCTTCTGTTGTAATAGTTCCTTCTAAAGTTAAAGTATATTTTTCTGAATCAGCAATGAAAACAAAATTGTTTTCTCCTTTTTTTTCAAATTCAAGTTTTGCCCTTATTTCAGTGCTGTCGCCGGGGTTTAATCCAACTGAATTCTTTTCAAGTTCAGCTTTGATTCCTGTAATGCCTGCTTTGATTTCAGTTTTTCTTGTTCCATTGTTTTTGATTATATAAGATATTTCAGGATTTGATTCAATACAAGCTGAATCCTGCCATGCACCTTTTTCAATGCTTAAATTAAAACAATCTTCTAATTCAAGGTTTAATTCTTTTTCATATAATTGATTGAATTTATCTGAATAAGCTTTTATTTTAAAGTTATGACTGCCGGTTTCTGATTCAGTTAAATTAAATTCTAATTCAATTTCTTTTGATTGCCCTGCATTTAATGAAAGAGTATTTTGTTTTAATGAAATAAATTCTGGGCCTTCTAATTCTAATGTTATTTCATCATCAATTAGTCCATTATTTGTTATTTTAATTGAATCAGTTGTTTCAAGATCATTGCATGAACTAAATGATTTGTTTTCAATTGAAATTTCCTGTGCGTTTTCTATTTTCAATGAAAGTTGTTTTTCTCTTTTTACTCCTGTTTCGTAATAAGGATGGATTAATTCTGCTGTAAAAACAAATTCATATAAGCCGGTTTCCTGATTGCATGGAATTAATACTTTTAATTCAATTAATCTGGTTTCTTTTTTTGGTAAAAAGATTTCTTCTGAGCTTAATTCAATCCAGTTAGGATTAATTCCTTCAACTGAAAGAACTGCCCTTTCGTCTGTTGATCCTGTATTAGTTAATTCAATTTCAAACATTTCTTCTTGGCATTCAGTTGTTTTTATTGGATTATTTAATGTATTAATAATTATTTTGTGACCCTGAACCACGGTTAAATAAAATGTTTTTGTTACACTATGATCTCCTTGAGCTCTGACTTCAATTTCATAATTTCCTGGTTCTGTATAAGGAAAAGGGGTAGTAAAAGCATAAATTTCTTCACATTGATTTCCTGGCAAATAAACAGATAAAGGTCTTGTTTCCATCCATTTATTATTTGAAGAAATACTGAAATTTTCGCTTGAATCAAGTGAATTACATAAAGTAAAAACACTTTCAATTGTTTCTCCCTGAAAAGTTATTCCTTCAAAGTCTCCTTCAAGTGTATGCGCATTAACTAAAACACCCATAAAAAGTATTGTTAATATTACTAATATTTTATTATTCAATTTAATTCCCCCTTATAGTTTAACCAGGTTTTTCTTGTTTTTGTTTTAACAGTTTTGCCCGGATTTAATAATAAAATTATTATCAGTAATGCAATCACGGTTAATCCGATTAATTGCCCTGAACCAAACGAAACCAATCCTGCCGGAAACCACGGAATTATTTCTTCCTTTTTTTCTTCTGATTTAGTTTCTTCTAATACAATTAATTTAATTGCTTTTTCTTGTCTGAATTCATTGTTTTCAAAATGCAGTGTAATATCATAATTCCCTTTTACTGCATCTGAATCCAAAATAAAAGTTCCTTCGACATATTTTGTTTTTTCATCATTAATTTCTTCAATTATATTTGATTCAAAAACAACATTGTTTGGCAGGCCATCAACCCAAAAAACAATATCTTCAAGTTTTTTTCCTGAAATGTTTTTAATCAAAACAGTTATTTTTGTTTTTTCTTCAGTTAAAGTAATTTTTTCCGGAACTAAAAGAAATTCAATTACATCAGAAGTAAGCAATGGAACATCTTCTTCAACTACTTCAAAATTTAATGTAATTTCTTTTCCATTAACTTCTAATTCAATTTCTTTTTCTCCTAAAGCTGAATCAATTGCAGGGTTAACTGAAATATAAACTTTCTTTAATTCTTTTTCATTTAAATAAAAGCTTTTTTCAGAAAAATGCAGTGAAATATCTTCTTCTTCAAATTCTCTTATATTAATTCTTTCTCTGAAATCTCCTTTGTTTTCAATTAATAAAGTAAATATTTTTGAATGTCCTCTTTGGATTTGTTCTGGGCTTGAAAGCAATAAAGCGCTTATTTCGTGCATTCCTCTAACATTAGCATAAAACACTTTTTTTGTTTCATAAAAAGCATTAAATGCATAAACTTCAATTCTATGTTCTCCTGTTTCATCTGAATTTCTTGCTTCTACTTCAATCCAGTAAGTTCTTGTTTCATTTGGAGCCAAAACAGTTTTAGTTTGCTGTAACTCTGACTTCAAATCAGATTTTACAGCAAAAAATATTTCGTTGTCTTCATCCTGCATATTTTTTACAGTGAAATAAATCCTTTTAGTTTGTCCTTTATTTAAACTCAAATTTCTTTCATCTAAATCTAAAGTAAAAAATCTTTGTGTTTCAAGGCATTCAGTCAAGTAAAAAAAGATTTCCCTTGAAACAATTGTTTCATTTGATTCAATATTAACTATAACTGAATATTCTTTTTCCAAAGAAAAACTGTTGTTTGAATATAATTCTAATTCAACAAATTTTTCTTCTCCCGCATTTAAAGTCATTTCTTCTGGATTAACTGTTGGCATAAACAATTCTGATTCAGCACTTAATTTGATTGTTTTTTCTTCTGTTGTTTCGTTTTTAATCCATAAACTTAATTTATCTAATTTGTCTCCGCAGACATTTTGTTTAGTATAATTTAGTGTAATGCTTCCTGGAGAATTCCCAATTAAAACACTTAAATCAGCATATTCAGTGATTGAATTATATTCCATTTTCATTTCAACTAAATATTCTTTGTAATAATAAGAAGGAATAATATTCAATGCAATATTAGTTTCTTCTCCTGCGTTCAAATAAAAATCATTTATTGAAAATTCTGTTTCAAGTAAACTTTCTGAAGTTAAATGAATTAATGCTTTTTCTCCTGAATCATTCACTATTTTTATTGGCAGAGAAAAGCTTTCTGTTGGAACAATTGAAATCTCGTTTTTTTCTGGTTGGATTAATGCGTTTGCGTTTGAAATCAATGCAATGATTATTAGTAATACTATTATTTTTCCCTTCATTTTTTCCCCTCATTTAATTTTTTAACTAATCTTGAAACAAATAAAAGCAGCAAAACCGCTGCAATTAAAGTTAATGCAATATTAACCGGATCAAACAATTTGCTAAAGCCGGCTAAAACAGAATTCCCTGTTAAAGCAATTCCTTCTAAAACATTATTTTCTTCAGCTTTGTTTTCTTCTTCAATTTTTTCAGTTTCTTCAAAATCGCTTTTTTCATAGAAATTCATTGAAATAGTTTTTTGTGTTTTTTCTCTTCCTAATTCAATTAAAATAGTTCCTTGATAAGATGAATTCAATAATTTGTTATTAGGAAAAAAAGTGATTTCAATCAAAGCTTTTTCTCCGTTTTCAAGCAGATTCTTGTTTCCTGTTATCTCATATGCAACAGGGGAAAACACTTTTATGTTAAGGTTTTGCATCTGGCCTGAATCGTTTTCCACTTCAAAAGAAAGTGTTTTAGAATCTTCATAAAAAGTCAAATAACTGGCTGAATCACTTACTGATGCCTGAACATTTAATGTAATAAAAAGGATAATCGTTGCTGTAATTAATTTCAAGTTCATTGTTTCCACTGCAAAAGGTTCTAATCGTCACAAATTATATATAATTGTTATTACTTTTGAGTTAAAACAAATATTTAAATATAACTGCTTTCAGTTAACAAAGGATTTTTGGTCTTTTTCAGTTAAATTCATTGAATAAAAAAAGAATCAGAATTGGCTGCAAAACAGCCAATTTTTAGATTAAGTTTAATTCTTGTCGTCTGAGCCTGCGCCTGAATACATTCCGCCGTTTCCGGGTTCAATACCCAAAAACGGTTGAGGATATTTAACTGGTGAGTCTGAGTCTCCTGCGCCTTCAATTACTGGATCAATTAATCCTTCATCAACTGGTTGTAAACCACTTACATTGTAGATTGAAATCGATGCTCCGTCGCTTCCTGCGCCTTCAATTTCTGTTGTTCTGCCCATATCAACCAAAGCAGAAGCAGTTGAAGCCAAAACTACTAAGAAATTGCTAATAATAAAATTCTCTTCATTACAATAACCTCTATTAAATAAAATTATTGATTATTTATTGTTTTTATTCTTTAAAAAGTTTTCTTTTTGGTTTTTGAAAATCATTTTGTAAAAATTCGTTTTTTGCAGTAAAGAATGGTTTAATAATTTTCTTGTTAATTAATTGTTCAGATGAAAAAATACAAGATTTTTCTGACTCAAACATTTGAAAGTAAGCTTGAAAATACAGAAAAAAGCTTTAAAAATTGGTTTGAAAAAATTTTAGACCAGATAACAGAAAATCCATTTGTAGGAAAACCTTTAAGCGTAAAATGGTTCAGAGAAAAAAAATTCAAAAAATACAGAATATACTATCTGGTTTACAAAAATGTTCAAAGTGTTTATATAGTTAATTTAAGTGACAAAAAAGACCAGCAAAAAATAATCAATTCGATTCTACTTTTACTTGATGTATATAAAAAAGAAATAGAAGAAATTCAGGGATAAATCAACGAACTTGTTTGACCCTGCCAGATTTAATGTCAAAAAGGCTCTGCACTAATTCCTTTAAAAATTCCATATCTATGTTAACCTGCTTTTTAAGACGAAAATACTCTTTCTTTGGAATTGTAACGGTTTCCTGCATAAAATAGTATTAGATATTAATCAATTTAAAGGTTTTGCTTAAGGCTTTTCTTTGCATTTTGGAATTTTTTGTGTAAAGCCTTCATAAGCTCTTTTGCATCAACAAAATCTTTTTTCTTTAAAGACTTTTCAATTATTTTGTCAATTAACTCAATTTCCTTATCAGAAAAAGATTCATCAAAATCGCTTTTCTCAAAGATTTTTTCCCTTAAAGATTCAGCAATTAAATCCTGCACATTTCTATAACCATAATTTTCAGCAAAAGATTCAGCAGAATCATACAAATTTGAAGCCAATTTAACATTAACTTGTTTAGTAGCCATAGATACTAATAGCTACCAAAGACTTTTTAAGGTTTTAGTCCTTTTTGATTGCTTTTCTAATAATATTTGTTCTGGTGATGATTCCGATTACTTTGTCTTTTTCCTTTACCAGAACAGCAGAATAATATTTCAGCAAAGCAGAAACTGCTTCTATTTCTGATTCAGCTGGAATAATTGCAAGTGATTCTTCCATCAGGACAGAAACCTTATCTGAACTGTTAATTTTGCCTGAACCAATTCTTTCCACTAAAGTTTTTTCAGTTACTGTTCCAATAGGAAAACCTTTTTTCATTACAGGCAATTGGCTTATTCCATGCTTATTCATTAACCTGATTGCTTCAGAAACTTTTTCATTTTCTTTAATTGAAACAAGGTTTTTTGTCATAATGCTTTTTGCAGTCCTTTTTTTTCTTGTTTCAAAACTTAATGCATCAAAGATTTTTTTTGCGCTTGAAAAAGAAGGAGAAATTTTATTATTTTCAATTTTAGCAATAACTGACTGCGGAACAGAACTTTTTACAGATAATTCTTTTTGAGTTAAACCTAATTCTTTTCTTTTGCTTTTGATTTCATTTAATTCAGGCAACAAAACAACCACTTTGATATTCTGATAAGAATATTTTATTGTGAAATTATTCTTTTAAAGCTATCTTTGCTTTCTTAAGTATCTTAATTGTAATTTTTAATAAAACTTTTTTCTAAAAAGTTTTTTATGGAGTGTGGTTTTTTTGAGTGAAAAAATTTTGTTGAGTTCTGAGTCAGTTACTGAAGGGCATCCGGATAAAATGTGTGACAAGATTTCTGATGCAATTCTTGATGCAATGCTTGAACAGGACCCTGATTCAAGGGTTGCCTGTGAAACCTCTGCAAAGAACGGAGGAGTAAATGTTTTTGGTGAAATTACTACTAGAGCTTATGTTGATATTCCTTCTATTGTAAGAGAAACAATTAAGCAGATTGGCTATACTAAATCAGAATATGGAATTGAATATCAAACCTGTTCTGTCTGGACCCAGATTACAGAGCAGAGCCCTGATATTTCTCAAGGGGTAACTGAAGGAAAAGGGCTTTATAAAGAACAAGGAGCAGGAGATCAGGGATTAATGTATGGTTTTGCATCTAATGAAACTCCTGAATTAATGCCTTTGCCTATTGTTTTAGCTCATAAATTATGTTTGAAGTTAGCTGAAGTCAGAAGACAGAAAGGAATTACTTTTTTAAGGCCTGATGGAAAAAGTCAGGTTACAATTGAATATAATGAAAATGGCAAGCCATTAAGGGCTGATGCAATTCTTATTTCTACTCAGCACGATGCTAATATTGAATATGAAAAAATTAAAAGTGAAGTAATTGAAAAAATAATTAAGCCTGTCTGCAAGGACTGGATTGATGAAAACACTAAATTTTATGTTAATCCAACTGGTTCTTTTGTCAGAGGAGGGCCTTATGCTGATGCAGGATTAACAGGCAGAAAAATTATTGTTGATACTTATGGGGGAATAGGAAGACATGGGGGCGGAGCTTTTAGTGGGAAAGACCCAAGTAAAGTTGACAGAAGTGCAGCTTATATGGCCAGGTATATTGCAAAAAATATTGTTGCTTCTGGAATAGCAGCTAAATGTGAAATTCAGTTAGCTTATGCAATTGGTTTTCCTGAACCTGTTTCAGTTAATGTTGATTGTTTTGGAACAGAAAAAATTTCTAAAGATAAAATTATAAAGTTAGTCAGAAAGCATTTTTCTATGAAACCTGCTGCAATAATTAAGCATTTGGATTTAAAGAGACCAATTTATTGCAAGACTGCAGCTTATGGCCATTTTGGAAGAAATGACCCTGATTTTACATGGGAAAAAACTGACAAAGCAGACAAACTAAAAAAAGATGCAGGAATTTAAGCAAATCTTAGCCTTAATGGCCTTTTAATTTTTCTTGAATAAGCTGGAGCAAGAACAGGAACTGGTCTTTTTCTTGGTTTTTTTCTCGGTTTTGTTCTTTTTATTTTTCTTTTTATTTTTTCTATTTGTAGCCTTGTCCAATCTTTTGTTTTCTGTGGTGCAACAGGCGGTTCTAAAAAAGCTCGCCATCTCCATGCTGCCCTATTAAATTTTTCTTGGAATTTAATTCTAAAGAATTCTTCTTTTGTGGTTTTATGAAAAACAATATCTCCGTTGGCTTTAACATGAAAAGACGGATGAGTCATAGCAACAGTCGCAGAATGCTTCCATCCTTTTGGGTATTGTTCTTTAAATTCACTACTTAACAAATCCTTTCTTTTAATTGAATCAACTAAATCTCGGTGAGCTTTCTTAATTATATTAACTGTTTTTTCTCTTAAACCCAAAGATACTAAAATCCCTGCTCCGTGAATTGTAGGGAATATTTTCAAGTGAGCTGCACTTGAAGTTATATAAAGTTTCCATAAGTTCCCCAAAAGAAATAATTCATAACCTCCTCTATAAAATCTTTGCATTCTTATTGGCTGGATTATTCCCTGAATTTTAGGATTTAAATGCTCAAACTTAACAATAATATTTTCTCTTCCAATTGAATGATTTTTTTCCTTCATAAAATAATAAATCATTAGTAAAATATAATACTATTGGAAATAGCAGCAGGGCTAAAAGCCGTGCGTTTTGATGAAACTTTTGGAAAAGTTTCAGGGGTAGAAAAAATCAGCTACTTCTTCTGATACTTTTTCTGAGTATCCTTTTCCTAAAACTGCTTTTCTTATTTCTTCTTTTGAGAAATTCTGAAAGGTTTCTTTTAATGTCATTATAATCAGTTTAATTTGTTTTTTTTCTTCTTCGTTGAATTTTGCTTTCATCATTTTGGTTGTTGATTTTCTGCCTTTCTGCATATACAAAAACTTGTTTGCTGTATCGTCTTTTAATTCAACTTTTTCTGGTTTTTTTCCTATTTCTTTTACCATTCCAGTTTCTTTCACTACTTTAATCAATTTCCCTATTGCTATTGCTAAAAGTATTAGAATAAGTATTGCCGGAATCCATTGAACCCAGTCATCTTTTTGTAAGCTGAATAATTTATCTGGCATAAATCCCTGAATTAATAAAGTAAAAACATCAACCGTTTTTTTATCTGGTTTTACTAATGTTTTTTGTGTTCTGTTAATTGTAATTAATATTTCTTTTCCATTCATTTCATTCATGTCAATTTCATAGGTTTCTCCTTTTAGTTGAATGTTTTCTTTTGGTTCAATTTCTTGTATTCCATTTTTTGAATTAATTAATATTTTTGTTAATTTATTTCCTGTGTCTTGGTTTGCAGTTGAGTTAATCAGTATTTTTGATTCAAGTGTTTTTTCGTTTTTAATTAAAGAAAAATTATAGTTTTTATTAAATAATTTAATGTTTTCAAAGCCCTGGCTTAAGTTAAAAGAATAAATAAGAACTGCAGTAGAGTTATCGTCTTCTAATTTGCATCTTATTGTGGATTTAATTGAAAGAAAAGTATTTATTTTTCTGTTATTTTCTTCTATTAAATCTTTTTTTTCCTCTTTTGATGCATTTGAATTTTGTATTTCAATTGTTTGTTTTTGCAGGTTGCTGATGTTTGAATCAAGTAATCCTTTTACTTTTTGGGTGCAGTCTCCTTCCCATTCATAAAAAAGTGCTCCTTTTTCTCCTTGTATTCTGTGTTCAAAGAAAACAGAGCCTGTTTCAGAATAATTTAATGAAATAGTTTCTTCTCCGTTCTGCACTAAATCAACACAACCATTTAGAACCAGCAACAGGGTTATTAACAAAATTATTTTTTTCATTTTTACCATCTGAAAATTCTTTTTATTACTTCTTTAATCATTTTTTCTTTGTATCCAAGGTTTTGCATTGCTTCAATCATATCGTCCTTTGAATATTCTGCCTTTTTTCCTTTTAAAACTTTCATTATTTTCTCCATTTGTTCCTCTTCTGAGTCACTAAATTCAGGTTTTTTGATGCCTAATTTAACTAATAAACCTTTTTTCTTTTTTTTAGGTTTTTCTGTTTCTGGCTTCATTTTTTTTGGTTTTTCTATTTCATCTTTTTTTTTCGGTAATCTTTCTTCTTCTTTTATTTTTTCTTCGGCTTTTTTTTCTGGTTCTTCTTTTTCTTCTGTTTTTTGTTCAACTTTTTTTTCTAAAATTGGCTGTTTGATGTCTGTTTCTTTTATTGGCTCTATTCTTGCTGGTGAAGAAAACATTCCTTTTTTTGTTTCTTTTGGGAATTCATTTATTTCTTTTTGAATTTCTGTGATGATTGGCTCTTTTTTTTCTGAGCTGTCTTTCCATAAATCTTTTTTTTCTGTTTTATCAAGTTGAGCAAATTCACTTTTTAATAACTTTAATATTTCTTCTTTTTCTAATTCTGTTCCTTTTGTTTTTTGGGGTTCAATTGCTTTGCTTATTTTTTCCAGTTCATCTTCTTCTGATTCAAGAATTTTCTTAACTAATTTATCTTCATTTTTTTCTTTTTCTTCTTCATCTTTAAATAAAACATTTTGTTTAATTGAAATTTCTTCCATCATTTTTTTTGGTGTTTCTTTTGAATATCTTGTTGGTTTGCTTTTTTCAGCGTGTTTTATTGTTTCTTCCAGTCTTTTTTGTGCTTCAAAGTATTTTTTTTCAACTGATTTTTCCGGTTCCCATAGTGTGCCTTTTGTGCCTTCAAATTTCATTTCAGTCATTGTTGGTTTTTTACTTAATTTTTTTTCCGGAATAAGTTTTTCTAATTCTCTCATTCTTCTGTTTTTTGCAAAAGAAAAAGATTTTTCTTTTAGCCGGGGTTTTTTTTCTGGTTCTTCTTTTTCTTCTGTTTCTTTTGGCTTTCTGTCTTTTCTTAAATTATTTAATGCAATTGTCAGAATAATAATTATTGCTCCGATAACTAGACCTATGAAGATTAATTCTTCTGTGCTAAAAGTCATTGTTTCTAAATCCATTCAGCTAAATAAAGTGCATTTAGATATTTAATTGTTATGCTGAATTGGTCAGGAAAAGCTTTTTGTAATGGTTTTTAGTGCTTCAATAAATGTGTCTATTTCTTCTTTTGTATTGTATAAATAAAGTGATGCACGGTCTAATCCTTTTGGGTTTAATGAATTAATTAATGGTTCAGCGCAATGCATTCCGCTTCTGATTGCAATATTAGCAAATTCATCTAAAGTTAAAGCTAAATCATGTGCTTCGATGTTTTTTGCTTCAAACAAAATTGTTCCAACTTGTTTTTCTTCATTTTTTGGAGTGAAAATTTTAATTGAATCAATTTCCTGCATTTTATCCAAAGCATATTTAGTTAATTCTTTTTCGTGTTCTCTCACTTTGTTCATTCCGATTTTTTGTAAGTATTCAACTGCTTTGCCTAATCCAATCATTCCTGAAATATTTGGGGTTCCTGCCTCAAATTTCCACGGCAGTTTATTCCAAGAACTTTTATGGAAGTCAACTGAATAAATCATGCTTCCACCAAACAAAAAAGGATTATTTTTTTCCAGCCATTCTTTTCTTGCAATTAATCCTCCTGTTCCTGAAGGACCTAACATTTTGTGTCCGGCAAAAGCAAAAAAGTCAGCATTTAATTTATTGAAATTGATTTCCATATGAGGAGCAGTCTGTGCTCCATCCACTAAAAATAATGAATTGTTGTCATGAACCATTTTTCCTATTTCTTTTACTGGATTAATTGTTGCAATAGTGTTTGATGCATGAGCCAAAGCAACTAATTTGGTTTTTGAATCAAGTTTTTTTTCTAAGTCATTTAAATCCAAAGTAAAATCTTCATTTAATTCAACAAAATCTAATTCAATTAATCCTTTTGTTTCAAGAAACTGCCATGGAACCAGATTAGCGTGGTGCTCCATTTTGCTTAATAATATTTTGTCTCCTTTTTCAAAGAAATCGCCTGTAAACATTGAATACATTACTGAATTGATTGCTTCAGTGGCATTCTTGGTGAAAATAAATTCTTCTTTTTTTGCTCCAAGAAATTCAGCTGTTTTGTCGTGTGCTTTTTCGTATTTAACTGAAGCTTCTTCGCTTAATTTATGCAGCCCTCTGTGAATGTTTGCTGTCCCTTCTGTATAATAGTCAGTTACTGCCTGAATAACGCTTAATGGCTTTAATGAGGTGGCAGCATTATCAAAATAAATGATTTTTTTGCCGTCAAATTCTCTTTGTAATACAGGAAAGTCTTTTCTTATGTTTTTGTTCATACACTCACGTTTTTATAGTCAAAAGAATAACTATTTACTTGCAATAAATACTTAAGTTTAAGTGATTTAAAATGAAGTTAGATTGTCATATTCATTCATTTCGTTCAGGGGATTCAATTAACCTGCCTAAAACAATAATTCATTCAGCACACAAGCAGGGAATTAGTGTTTCAATAACTGATCATAATTCAGTGCGTGCATGGAAAGAAATGGATTCACTGGGAAAAAAAGCAGAAGTAAAAATTGTTTTTGGAGAAGAAATAATGTGTTTTGAAGAAAAAGAAATTCAAGGAGAATTAATTGGCTTGTTCATGAATGAATTTGTTAAGCCAAAAAGTTATCCTGAAGTAATTGATTCTTTAAGAGAACAAGATGCATTAATTGTTGTTCCTCATCCATTTGATTTCATCAGAAGCAATTTTAAGTACTTAAAAGAAGAATACAAAAAAATTGATTGTATTGAAGTATTTAATTCAAGGTGTTATTCTGATTCATTTAATGCTAAAGCAAAAGCTTTTGCTGAATTTCATGAAATGGCAGTTACTGCCGGAAGTGATGCGCATTTCCCTGAAGAAATTGGGAAGGCTTTTGTTGAACTAAAAACTGATTCGCTTGAAACTGCAAGAAAATTATTGAAAAAAGGTTTGGTTAAAGTTTCAGGGCAAAGAAGTTCTAAAATGGTTCATATCAAAACCTTTTTTGCAAAAAAAGGTTTCTTTAAGCCAAAAAACTGGTAAAGCATTAGTTTTATATATAACTTAATCCTTATTTTAAACGCAGAATTTAGGGGATTTAATGAGTTTACTGACTTGTTTAAAGGTTTTCAGAGAAATAAAGAATAATCAAACAATTGATTTTGTTTTGTTATCAGAAAAAACTAATTTGCCGGTAAAAGAAATCAAAAGAGCAGTGAATTACCTAAAAGCATCTGACATGATTTCAAATGTTAATTCAAAAGTAAAAATCAATGTCAGAAGATTTAATGAAGTGAGCTAATGCAAAAAGAAATTGTTTCTTTTAATGATTTTATAAAGTTAGATTTACGAACAGCGAAAATAATTGAAGTGGAAGAAGTTCCTGAAAAAGACAAATTATTTAAGTTGACTATTGAAGTCGGAAAAGAAATAAGAACGCTTGTAGGAGGATTAAAAGAATTTTATTCCGCTGAAGAATTACAAGGAAAAACAATAATCATTATAGCTAATTTAGAACCAAAAAAGATGGCTGGCATTCTTTCACAGGGAATGCTTTTGGCGGCAGAATCAGGAGAAAAAGTTTCTTTGCTGACTTTAGATAAAGAACTGGCTTCAGGAGCAGAAATCCATTAAATTATTTTTTTTTGATTCCAAATTATTTTAATTTTTGCTTTACAGGAAAATTTTGCTTATTGACGTTGGCATATATTTTTATTTGTCTGTGTGTTTTCTGTTAATATGAATAAAAACAAAAGAATCAAAAAAGTGAAAACTAAAAGAAAAAAGGATGATTATCCGCTTAAGACGACTTTTGACATTTCAGATAAAGACCTAAAAGAACTGCTTAAGCTGGAAATCTTTTAACAGTGATTAGGATGCTTTTTCCAAATGAATGTTTTATTGATTCAAATATCTTTATAATCGCTTCAGTAAAAAAAGGAAACCAGAAATTTAAGGAATTTATTGACAAAGTAAGATTTGGGGAAATTAAAGGATTTATTAATCCAATTGTTGTGAGCGAAATTTTTCATAAGTTTGCAATAACTGAAATAAGAGAAAACATGAATGTTTCATATACAGAAGCAATGCAATTAATAAAAGAAGAACCAAAAATAATTAAAAATCTGAAGAAAGCATTCAAAGCAATTCACGAAATTCTTTCATATGAAGGAATAGAAATCTTAGGTATGGATGAGAAAAACGTTACAGAAACAATAAAAATTGCAAAAGAAAACGAACTGCTTTTCAATGACGCGTTAATTGCTTCAACCTGCAAACTTAATAAAATAGAAAACATTATAACAAATGACACTGATTTTGAAAGACTGGAGTTTCTTAACACAATTAAAATTAACTGATTTTGCAAACTTTAAAAAGATGCTCTTTTGAAGAGTTTTTTATGAAAAAACTTTTTCTTGAAGTAAATAACCTGATGAAGGATGAAACAGGAAAAACAGTTAAGAAAAGAATAAAAGAGTTTCAGGAATTCAAAAATCATCCAGAAGAAAAATGGTTTTCAGAATTATGCTTCTGTTTATTAACTGCAAACACTTCTGCTGAAATGGGATTAAGGGTACAGAAAAAAGTCAGTGCAGAAAAAATGCTTTCATTAACTGAAAAGAAACTAGCAAACGAATTAAAGAAAGCCGGTTCAAGGTTTCATAACAGAAGGGCAAATTTTATCTGTGAAGCAAGGGAATACTCTGATATAAAAACAATAATTAATTCTCTGCCGGAAAAAGAAAAAAGAAATTTTCTTGTAAAAAATATTAAAGGAATTGGATTAAAAGAAGCAAGCCATTTTCTTAGGAATACAGGTTTTCTGGATTATGCAATAATTGACAAGCATGTGTTAAATGTTGCATTAGAAAATGGACTGATTAAAGAAAAAAAATTAAATGAAAAGAATTATTTTTTGCTTGAAAGAAAACTGGAAAAACTTGCAAACAGGCTTAGTATTTCTTTAGGGGAACTTGATTTGTTTTTGTGGTTTATAAAAACAGGGAAAATCTTAAAATGATTCTGGCAATCAACGTTTGTTTACTTTTTTAAATCTTTTGTTCTTCTGTTTTATCTGAATTTCATAAAAATTATGAAGTTTTTGTTGGGGGAATTTTTTTATGATTGAATTTGATGAAATCGGACCTGAAAAAATAGTCAGGGTTTATAATCCTAAATCAGGCATGAAAGGATTTGTGGTAATTGATAATACTGCTTTTGGGCCGGGAAAAGGCGGAATAAGGATGACTCCGTCTGTTTCTGAAGAAGAAGTGTTTAATCTGGCAAGAACCATGACTTTAAAAAACGCTTTAGCTGAACTTCCTTTTGGCGGAGCAAAATCAGGAATTATTGCTGATCCAAGAAAATTTTCTCCAGAAAAAAAAGCAGAAATAGTTAAGGCATTTGCTGAATCATTAAAGGACTTATCTCCTTCTCATTATGTTGCAGCACCTGATATTAATATGGGAGAAAAAGAAATGAAAATTTATGCTGAAACAAACGGCAACCTGAAATCTGTTACAGGAAAGCCCGCTTCAATGGGGGGTTTGCCTCATGAACTTGGTTCAACGGGTTATGGAGTATTTTTAGCAACAAAAATTGGGGCAGAACATGCAGGAATTGATTTAAAAGAAGCAAAAATTGCAATAGAAGGCTTTGGTAATGTAGGTTCTTTTGTGGCAAAATTCCTGAATGAAGCAGGAGCAACAATTAATGCAGTTTCAGACATTAATGGAACAATCTATGATTCAAATGGATTGGATTATGATAAACTGGCTGAAGTTAATAGTTCAACAGGAACTATCTATAAATATGAAGGAGCAAAAAAAATGTATGACAAGGACTTGTTTACTTTGCCTGTGGATATTTTGATTACTGCTGCAATACCTAATGTGATTACTTCAGATAACGTGGAAAAAATTCAGGTCAAATTGATTGTTGAAGGAAGTAATATTCCTGCAAAGTCATCAATAGAAAAACGCCTCCATGAAAACAAGGTTCTTGTAATCCCTGATTTTGTGGCTAATGCAGGAGGAGTAATTTCTTCTTGGGTTGAATTCAAAGGCGGAACAAAAGAAGAAATGTTTGAGCAGGTAAAGAAAAAAATAGAAAAAAACACTGAATTGGTTTTAAAGAAATCGGAAGAAGAAAATGAGTATCCAAGGCATGCAGCAAGAGAAATTGCATTAGACAGGATAAAAAAGCAGTGCAGGAAGTGCGGCAAGCTATAGGGAATCAGGCAAGAACACTTAAAATATAAGGCAGTGCAATTACTACTCCAATGGTTGCGCCGATGTTAGTGAATGCTGTCACTATAAGTACTTTGGTTACTTTGTTTGAATAAAAACTGCTGACTGAATCAAGTTTATTCAGTGATTCAAAGTCTTTTACTTTAGGCGAATTGAATTTAATTTCTGCTGCACCGGCAAACCATCCTGCAGCTAAAGCAGGATGTAGTGTAGTAAAAGGAGCAGCAACAAAAGCCACTAAAATTGAAACAGGATGGGCTCTTGCAAGCAATGCACCTAAAGCAGAAAACACTCCTGTAATTAAAAACCATAAAACCAGCAATTCAACTGAAGCATTAATTCCTTTGTTATAAAAAGCATAAACAATTAATGCAATGAAGATTAATGGAATGCCGTATTTTACTGCAGTTCCAATAAAAGATTTTTTTTTGGGAACAACATTTAATGGCTTTAAATCAATTTTCTGGTTTAATGCTTTTTTTATTCCTTCAACATGGCCTGCTCCGACCACTGCAACAATTTTTTTTGATTTTGATTCAAGGATTCTGTTTGCAATATATAAATCTCTTTCATCAACCAAAACTTTTTTTATTGTCGGGGCAGTGGCAGATAATTCATTCATTAATTCAGTCATTACATCCTGTTGTTTTAATTCTTCAATTCTTTCTTTTGTTAGTTGTTCCTGTTCATTGAAAAAACCTGAAACTATGTGCATTAAAATTTTTATTTTTTCTCTTAAACCGGTAAAAGCCATTGCTCTTTTCAAAGTGACCTGAACGTCTCGGTCAAGTAATTCAACAGTTAATTCTTTTTCTTTTGCTATTTTAAATGCTTCAATCATTTCTGCTCCGGGTTTTATTCCCATTTCTTTTCCTAATTTTCTCTGAAGATTTGAAAGCATTAAATTAATTAAAAATAAGTAGGTTTTGCCTGATTTGACTATTTCTGATACATTAGTGTTCTGCCATTTTTTTGGTGACTGCAATTGCTTGAATCTTTGGTAATCCAGTTCTATTCCGACTGATTCTGGCTTTTCTTTTTCTATTGTTTCCCTGACTAATTCAACACTTTTATCAGAAATATGTGCTGTTCCGACAAGAATTACTGTTTTGTCTTTTAACTTGATTTTATCAACGTTCATCAAAGAATAATGAAAAGGAAATTTAATAAACATGAGTTGCTTTAATTAATTGTATGCCAGTAAAACGATTGCCTCCTGCATTAGTTTCAAGATTAAGAAGAATTGTAAAAAGAAGAATACTTTTTGGCAGGGATTTAGAAAGAGGGTTTACAAAGCTTATAAATATAGATCATAGATATCCAAGAAGAAGAGGAGACACGATAAGCATTGTTAGAAAAATGAATGTTTCAAGGACTTTTCCAGGGGCCAAGGTAGTTATTAAGAAGGCGCATACTTTTAATGATGCAAAGCGTGAAATAGCTTTTGTTTTGAAAAGGGTAAGAGAACATAATCAGAAATTTAAATCAGATACTTATGTATTGCGCAGACCAATCGCTTATGATTTAGGGGGAAAGTTTATTGCAATGGCAGAAACAAATTTTCCTTCATTATTTGAAATATCACAACCTACTTGGCCAATTAAAAAGGAAACAAGAGGCAAAAGATTTTTTAATGATTTAAAGAAAAAGCATGGGTTTACTGAAAAACAATTTTGTCAGGCGGCAGAGCAAATAACCAAAAGAACTGGTATTTTGGAGCAGAATATGCTTTTAATAGGTTTTAAAAAAGGAAAATTTATTTTCATGCCTTTAATGGACTGCACTTAACGGGCTTTTATAGTTAATGTTTTGGATTGTGATTGTTGCAGGACTTTTTTCTTTTTTTATTGGCAATATTATTTTAATTAATATTGTGCCTTTTTTTGAAGTAAAAGAAAAAGACGCTTTCTCAATTTTTTTCAGGTTCTGTTTGCTAATTTTTTTGCTTGTTAATTCGCTTAAATATTTTGATGCATCAAAGATTTCTAATCCAACAACTTCTCCTTTTTTTTCTAAATCAACTATTAAATCACCAAATTCAATGCTTCCATTTGATTTTTTATTTTCATTATATAAATAAAGTAAATCATCTTCAAAAGAATAATCCAGTTTAAACTCACAATTTTTATAAGCCACAACAATTAAATACAAGGAAAGACTTTTTAATTTAAAAGATTATTTAATTAAGTATATTTTAGTGATTGTAAATGGCAAAAGTAATAAGGGCAACTCCAACACTTGATGGGAAACTGGCATTGTCTTTTTTAGAGAAGATGAAAAAAAATGATAATGCAAGGCCAAATAAAATTGATAAATCTCTTTTGGATATTGTCATAAAGAACCAAAAGTTTTTTTCCTCTAAAGCTCGTTAAACTTGTTCATTAAAGGTTTTAAGTCCTTATACATTGGAATATAAGCTGAATTTTGTTTCCTTTCTTTTATTACAAAAAATCCAGTTTTTTTATAGAAATGAACTGGTTTTTGGTCTTCAGAAAGATTTTGTTCATTTTTTGCTTCTAAAGTCAAGAACCTGCATCCACACAATTTATTTATTTCAATAACTATATTTATGGCAAATGCAATCATTTTTGTCCCTATTCCCTTGTTAGAATGGTTTTTGTTCACAGCCATCCTGCAAATCTTTAAAGCAGGCAAGGCCTTGTAAGAAATGCCTATTCTTTTCATTTCCTCTTTTTTTTCCCCAAACAAATGAATTGAATCACTGCATAAAGTAATATAAGCCAGAATTTCCTTTTTTCCTTTAGACATCCAAAGGTAAGTAAGATTTACAGATTCCTTTTGCTGTTTTAACGCATCTTCAAGAAGAAAATCATTTAAGTCTTTAGTTCCACAATTAAATTTATTGGTAAATGAAGCAGTAATTTCGCTTAAGGGAATTATTTCAATATCTTTTTGAGAATGTTCTTGAACTTTTTTTTGCATCTGCAATCAAATAAAAATAATATAAATTAAGTTTTATTCTTTTCTTTCCTTCATTGCCTTTGATACGCCATATATAAATATTATATACTTTTTGTATTTTTTTGCGTTAGGTTTATATAGTAGTTTTGGTGAAATAGTTTTGGAGTGATGATTAATGCCTTTCGGAATTAAGTTTGCGGGGAAAACCGAGATTGAGCCAGGAAGCATCGAAGAAGAAGAATTAGAGGATATGCGGGTAAGAAAATTTAACAAAACCGGTAAAATAGAATTCCTGCCGATAAGAGTTGATTCTTTTGACAAAAACTTAAGTGCAGGAGGAATTGAAAGAGGCTCCACAATTCTTATTTCAGGGGGATGCGGAACAGGAAAAAGTACTTTTTGTATGCAGTCAATTTATTACAGCCTGCTTAAAGGGGAAAAAGCAGTTTATATTTTGTTTGAGGAATCAGGGGACAAGCTGAAAAGGCATATGAAAAACAATTATGGATGGGATTTAGAGAAATTTGAAAAAGAAGGAAAATTAGCTATTTTAAGAATTAATCCTTTTAAGATTGCAAGAAGTGTTGAAGCCTCTTTGTTAAAGCAGAGGCGTGCTTTGCTGGTTCAGGTTGAGCAATTAGAACTGCCTTTTGTTCCTGATAAGATTGCGGTTGATTCATTGTCTTCTTTAAGTGTTGCTTTTATGGGCAATTCAGAAAATTACAGGTATTATATCAAACACATGTTTGATTCATTAAATCAGTATGATTCAGTTAATTTTATTATTTCTGAAACAGAACAGGACCCCGGAATTTATTCTAGAACTGGAATTGAAGAATTTTTGGGGGATGGAGTAATTGTATTATATAATGTCAAAACAGGCAATACAAGAAAAAGGGCAATGGAAATACTGAAAATGCGTTGCTGTAATCATTCAAAGAATTTAATGCCTTATTCTTTGACTGAAAAAGGAATTACTTTTGAAGAATTAAAAAGCAGTAAAAAAGAAGAGAGTTTGTGGTGAAACAATAATGAATAAAAGTATTGTTTTTGGATTGATTATTTTGTTAATGGTTATTCCAGTGTATTCATTGGAATTTGATAAAACAGTTTTTTTTGCCACTTGTGATAATGATGGGACCTGTGATTCGGGTGAAGATAAATGCACTTGTTCAGGTGATTGCGGGGTTTGTTCAGGCAATGTTATAGGAGAAGTCTGCCAGGAATACAGCTGTTTAACTGGATTATGCAGGGCGCAAATAAAGTATTACTGTTGCGGAAATCATATTTGTGAATCAGGAGAAGATTTTGCCAATTGTGATGCTGATTGTGCTCCAACAGAAATTACAGTTGAATTATTGTCTCCAAATGAATCAGCTTCTTTTTTGAGAGGGGATGAAATAACTTTTAAGGCAAGGGTTAAAGCAGATGGAGTGCCTGCAAAACAGGCTAATGTTAGAGTAAAAACTTTTGCAGGGGATATTCCTTTGTTTGATGACGGCAATCATTCTGATGATAAAGCAAACGATGGAATTTATGGGTTAAGCTTTCTTGTTTCTGAATTAACTGCAAAAGACAAATATGTTTCTGAAATTTATGCTGAAAAGCTTGGCGTAAGTGAAACATATAATTTTATTGTTGATATTAATCCTGTTCTTTCAATGGATTTTGCATTAGACAAAAACATTTTTGTTTTAGGAGAAATAATTAATTTAAACGGGCAGTTGCTGAAAAGAGGAAACCCTGTTTCTACTGTTATTACTTTTTCTGCGTTTAATAAAGGCGAAAAGGTTTTTGAATCAAAAGTTAATTCTGACAAAAATGGTTTGTTCAGCATTGAGCAGAGAACAAGTTTGATTTATCCTGAAGGCAATTGGCAGTTAAGGGTTTTTGGGCTTGATAATTTCGGCAATGAAGGAATATTAGAAAAAACTGTTGTTGTCAGCAAAGAAGCCGGAACTATTTTTATGGATGTTGATTTTTCTTCTGGAAATCAAACTCTTTACAGCAGAGGACAGGAAATAAGGATTTTAGCTGATGTTTCTTTTTTTGGCGAACCGATTGAGGATGCTGATGTAAGGGCATTGCTTCCTGATGGAAAGCAGATTAATTTCAAGATGGTTTCTGAAGGGAAATATTCTTTGTCTTATTTTTTGCCTTTTGATTTTCCTTTAGGTGAGCAAAAGATTCTGGTTAATGCAAGGAAATCCATTGGTAATATTAATTACGGCGGGTCAAATGAAATGATTATTACTGTTGACCGTGCAAAAATTAATGTTATTTTACTGGAGCCAACAAAACAGACTGCTGTTTTAGGGGAAGAACTGAATTTTCGGCTAAAGCTGAGCTATGACAATGGTTCTCCTTTAATAAAGCCAAAAATTTCAATTAAATTAAATGACAAAAATATTACTGCGGTTGAAAAAGAACAGGGAATTTTTTATTTTTCTTATGTTGTAAAAAACGAGGATTTGTCTGAGGCAAAGCAGTTGCTTTTGCAGGTTGAGGCAGAGGATTCGTTTGGAAACACAGTGAGTTACAACAGATTGTTTGAAGTCAGCGGGGAAATTACTCTGGAGTATTATTTCAGGGAAAACCCATTGCTTTTCCTGTCAGTGATTTTTTCTTTTATTTTTATTATTGTTGTAATTATTGTTATCAGGAAGAGAATGGACAGGCTGAGTTCATTGAACAAGAGAAAAAAAGAATTGGAGAAATTAAAGAGTGATTTGCAGGAAAAATATTTTAATTTGGGTTCTATGGGAAATGAACAGTATTATTCTCTTTTGTCACAGTACAGCACTGAATTAAGGGACATTGAATCTGCAATTGAAGCCTTTAAAAAGGATCCAACCAAGGGAATTGAAAATATGGATGAAGCTGAAGAAGGGGATGTTTTTGGTCAGAAAAAGGATTTATTTGATGACCGGGAATTAGGTTCAATGTTTAAAGTAAAAAAAAGCAGTAATATTCAGGATTTTGATGAAGAAATTCCAGGCCTGTTTTCTTTTCCTAAAAAAGGAAAGAAATTAAAAACTGTTGTTGAAAAGGAAGAAGAGAAAAAAGAGAGTAAAGAAAAAGAAGAAAGTGAAGAGAAACAAAAAGAAGAGAAAAAAAAGAAAAAAAATACTGAAGAGGATGATTTGTGGGATGATTGAATGAAGAAATTGTTTGTTCTATTGTTTTTTCTGATGCTGGTTTCTTTTGCTTTTTCTTTATCTGTCAGTGTTCCCAAAGGAAATTATTCTAAAGGGGAATATCTTGATATTAATGGTTCTGCTTCTGGTGCTGTTGATTTTGTTTTTACTTCTTTGCAGGGAAACAAGAATGTGTTAAATGCAGTTAAGGAGTCAGATGGAAACAAAGAGTTTTCTTTTAGGCATTTTATTTCCTGCACTGATCCAAGCGGGGACTGGATAATCAATATAAAGGATGAATATGAAGAAGAGCAGCAAATAAGGATTTATGTGAACAGTTCTGTTCAGTGCGAGTTTTTAAGGGTTGATTTTATCAGCCCTTCAAGCTCTTCTTATTTCAGGACTCAGAAGTTTGATGTAAGGGTTAAATTGACTGATGCAGGAAAAGAAGTTAATAATGCAGAAGTTTATTTCTGGGATTTTTTTGGGGATAAGAAAAGAATGTATTTTGAAAGCAATGGAATTTATTATTTTGAAGGAGTTGAGATTCCTGTTGATGCAGAAATCAAAAAATGGGATTTAATGGTTGTTTCTGTTTCCGGCGACAAGGAAAAGAATGGCGGGAGCAATATTGTTTCTTTTGATGTAACAAAGGTTCCGATTGATCTTAAATTAATCAACCCCGCAATCAAAGAATTTACTTTTGGAAAAATCCTGCTTCTTAAGGTAAAACCTGTTTACCCTGATAGTTCTCCTGCGCAAGAGGTCAAGGTTTGGGTTGAATATAATGGCATGAAATTTGATTTGGAAGATGATAGTCTTGGAAATTATTTCATTGATATTCCAACTGAAGATTTAAATGCAGAAATTTTTTACCTGAATGTTTTTGCAGAAGATATTTACGGCAATTCCGGAAACCTTTCACTGAATCTTGAGCCAAAAGGCCAGCTTTATTTTTATATTGCACAAAATGCAATTGTTTATATTTTTCCGATTATTTTTATTGTTTATGTTCTTTTTGTGAGTTTTAAGGAAGGCAATGTTTTTGTCAAGCGGCTTTTGCTTAAAAGAAAAAAGAAAAAACTGCTGATTTTAATGAAAAAAATGCAGGATGATTATTTTAACAGGCAGATTATTTCAAGGGAGATTTATTTAAAGCAGTTTGATGATTATAACAGGGAATTGGACCAGTTAGAAAACAGATTAACCGAGCTTCAGAAAAAGCAGGAGCTCAGTTAAAGGAAGGTTTATTAATTAAGAAAATGATTAATTAGGTGGTATTAAATGAAAAAAAATGTAATAATTTTGGCGTTATTTTTAATGCTTTTTTCTTCAGCTTCTGCTTTGTCTGCTGTTTCAAGCAGCAATGTTAATTCTCCGGTTAATATTTTGTCTGAATACACCGGTTCTTTTTCTCCGGGAGAAAAAGTTCCTGTTAAGTTTGATTACAGGTTTTCGTGCCCTCTGGCTTATTCAATTGATATCTATGAAGACAATGATTTGTCTAATTCTGTCTGCACAAGAATAGTTCAGGGAATGGGTTGGATTACCACAAACACTTATTCTGGGATTGTCTGTCAGAAAACTTCAGGTTATTCAAATGTAATTGAAGATGTCTGTGGCATTTCTTCTGATGCAAAAGATGGCTCTTACACTGTTTATGTTGTGTTATTTGATTTTCATAACAAGCCAACAGTATTTAATACTAAAGTTGGTGCAATACAGATTTCTTCCAATAAACCTGACCTGACTGCTTCAATAGAATTTCCTCATGAAACTTTTGCAGGAGATTTAATTCCTGTTAATGTTTTGGTTAATAACTCTGGTTTAAGGGATGCTTCTTCTTTTAGTGTTTCTTTGTATGTTATTTCTTCTTCGGTTAAAACTTTGATTGAAAAAAAGTTGGTCAAGAATTTAAAGCAGGGAGCTTCTCAGGATTTGTTATTTGATTTTGATTCATCTTTGTTTTTTCCTGGAGAATATTATTTTGAGGCGGTTGTTGATTCTGAATTTAGTGTGGATGAACAGAATGAAAATAATAATTTAGTTCAGGAGACTGTTTTATTATCTGCTTCTTCTGATTATCCTGATTTAGTTATTGCTTCGCTTGATGTTGCTGATTCAATAAATAAAGGAGAATTAATTCTTATTTCCGCAAAAATAAAAAATAATGGTTTAACTAATTTTTCAGATAATTTTATTGTTTCTTTAATTGATTCTTCAGGGAATATTCTTGAATCAAAAGTTGTTTATGGATTAGATTCAGATAGAGAAAAAACAATTTTGTTTTCTGTTTCTTCATCAGGTTATAATGGAGAAACAAAATTTGTTGTTTTCATTGATAAATTCAATTTAATCAGTGAAATATCCAAAACAAATAATTTTGCTTCTGTTTCACTTAATGTTGTTTCAGATAATCCTGTTTTAACAGAAAAATGTTTTAATGATGTTGATGATGATAAAGATGGAGTTATTGATGAGGGATGCAAAGCAGATTATGCTGTTAAATTAAAGGATTATGTCATTTCTTCTTCTGATAAAAAATTCTTTCCTGTTTTTGATTCTGATTCTGGATTAAACAAGTTTAGGTTTGATTCTTCGCAAGTACCTTATTTTTTTGTGGTTCCTTTTGAAGTAAATGTTAAATTAGGAGAAAACAAAGATTATTTTAATGAATTTAATGGCAAAGAATTATGCATTAATGTTTCTGATAAAAAAAGAAATGATTTAACTCTTGTTTTTTCAGGAAAAACAAATGATTCTTTTTCAGGGAAAGATTATTCTTTTTTGGAGTTTATTAATTCTTTTGGAGGTTTCTTTTCTTATTTGTGGATTGTGGATGGAGAACAAAAAAGTCTTCCTGATAGTTATCTTTCTTCTCTTTATTCCTGGACTTTTTTTAGCGAAGAAAATTCTGGTTTTTATTTTAATCCAGAACTTCTTGGTTTTGATTCAGGGGAATATGAAATAAGCATCAGTTCTGACTGCTATAGAAAAGAGCCTGATGGAAATCCATTAAATGATTCAGATTCAATTATTGTAAAGATTGTTTCAAAAGAAGAAGACAATGGAATTGATGATGATGATGACGGAATAATTGATAATGGGTTTGACTTGTTTTTAGAAGACTTTTCTTTTGATTCAGAAGTATTAATGGATGAACCAAGCACCAAAGCTTATTTGACTGTAAAAAATAACGGAAATTTTGTTTCTCCTCAGGTAAAAGTTTATTTTTTTAATAATGAAGTGAATGAAAAAAACATTATTTTTTCTGATAAAATCGGTTCATTGAATGCAGAAGAAGAAAAAGTTTTTTCTTTCAGCATTCCTTCAAGAAATTTTTCCGATGTTGAAAATGAAATTATTGCTTTTATTGATTATGATAATTCTTTTGCTGAATCAAATGAAATAAATAATAAAAAATCACTTACACTATTTAAATACAGGGATTTAGTCAGTTTAAAGATAAGTGAAGCTAATTTTGACAGAGAGATTGTTTCTTTGGGTTCAACTGTTAAATTGACTGCTAAAATTAAAAATAATGGTTTTGTTGATTCTCAGGACTTTTTTGTTGTGGTAATGGATTCATTGACTGATAAAATAGTTGATAGAATAAAAGTTTCCGGCCTGAAAGCAGGAATAAGCCTGCAGAACCTGCAGGCAGAAAATTCAAAGCAGGGATTGTTTTTTGCCAATAAGATTGATTTTGTTGACCTTTCTAATGCCACAGTTGAATATGATTATTTAATTACAGGGGATTTGATTGGAAACAGGAATTATGATGTCTGTATTTCATATGACGAAGAAGACAATCTTGTAACAAATGAAAACGATTGCAAGAAAATATTTCTGGTTGCTTCAGAGAAGGCAGATTTAAGGGTTAATTTGTTTAAGCCCTTTAATGAAGATATTTCTTTAGGGAAATCTGTTTTAATTGAACTTGAAATGGAAAATAAAGGGGTTAAAAAAGCAGAAAATTTTTCTGTTGAATTATATTATTATACTGCTGAAAACGAAAAGAAAACACTTAATTTTATTTCTGGTTTTTCTTTGGAAAGTAATGAAACTTATAAGCTTGTGTTTTCTGTTGATTTTTCTAAGGAAATTAATGGAAGCATTTTTGCTGAACTTGATTCATTGAGTGAAATAGATGAAGATGATGAAACAAACAACATTTTTTCGCTTAATCTTTATTCTTATTTGATTGAACAATGTGATAATGATTTAGATGATGATTTAGATGGATTAACTGACGAAGGATGCACTGACAATAAGTTTGTTGTTGTAAATAAAGATTCAATCAAAAACCAGTTTGTTCTTGATGTAATGCAGAAAGAAATGGTTGTCGGCAAGCTCCAGAAAATAGTTTTTTATCATTCAGTTTCTGGTCCATTAGTTAATGAAAAAATAACTGTGGTTTCGCCAAGCAAAAAAATATATTCTTTTTCTACTGCTTCTGATGGAAGCGTAAATTTTTTGGTTGATGAATTAGGGAGTTATACTGTTACTGCTTTAGTGAAATCTGTTGTATTTGACAGTTCTTTTAAGGTCATTTCTGAAGAACAGGCAAGTTATTCTGTTGTTTATCTGCTTGCAGATTTTGTTTTTGGTTCTCCTGATTCAACAAATCCTTTTTTGATTCCAGTTATTTTATTATTAAGCTTTATTGTTGCTTCATTTGCTTTTTTAAAAGTAAAGAGCCACTGCGTTGAATTAGCTGACTTTTTTGTATTAAAAACAAATTATTGTGCGGTTTTCAGTGCATTGGTTGCCTTTATTTTATTCCTTATTATCCTTGCTTCAAACAGACTCTTTGGCTTAATCGGTTTTGCAGTTGTATTGATTATTGAATTTGTTTTAGTTTATTATTTTGATTCTTATTATTCGGGAAAGCAGGAAAAAAGGAAATCAGATAAATCAAAAAAAGAAAAACAGTTAATAAAGTCAAATAATGAAACTGAAAGAAAGGAAAAGAAGAAAAAACCAAAATTTATTTTACGCATTTGATGTTTTGAATATTTTGTAATCTTTTTTGTCATAAATTTTATTTATATTAGTACATAAAATTTCTTTTTCTCCAAAAATATATTGTGCTTTTGTTTTCTGGATTGTTTCTGTTTTTGTAGTGCAGTCCTGAATAAAGAATGATTCTAACTGGAAATCATCAGGTATTCCTGCTCTTGTTGGAGGCGAGGCAAACACTGTTCTTTCGGTGAAGGATCTTATCGCCAGAGAGTTTTTTGGCAGTGCAATAAAAGAACTTTTTTTTGGAGTGAATTCTTCAATCCATTTAATGCTTGAAATTCCTGTTGTTTCAATGTTTTTATATAATTCAGTTTTTTGTGTAAATGGGATTGTTAACAAGAAAAACAGGATTACTGCAATAAATGCAACTGAAAAAGGTTTTGAATATTCCTGCAGTTTTTTGTTTATTATTTTCCATAAAATAAATGTTCCTGCTGCAGCCGTCATCAACAGAAAAAGCATTAATGAAAGAAACATTCTTTCATATGGTGCAATAAAAGTATAACCCTTTAAATTAAAGTGAATATAAAGAAAACCCAGTACAATGACTGCTATTGGCAGGATTATCTGATGTCTTGAAACAATAAAATCTTTTTCTATCACTGATTTTTTTCCAACTCTTCTTTTGATTTCAATTAATATTCTCATTAAAATTATTGCCCCTGTTCCTATTCCTGCTAAAAACAAAGCATAATACCCCAAAAAATCAGCTAAATAAAATTTTGGGTTATACTGGGTTATTGATTCCCAGACTAATAATTCAGTTATGTTTTTTGAGAGAACAGGAATTGATTCCTGATTAAATGCGATTTTTTCTACTCCTAATCTTGAAGCAAAAAAAGGAAAGACTAATATTAGTGCAATAATTGCTATTGCTATTTTTAGCTGGTTTTTTTGAAAGAATTGCGGGCTTATTAGCAAATAAACTGCCATTATTGGAATCAGCAGCAAAGTAAATGCGGGGTGGACTATTGTTGAAAAAGCAAATAATAAAATAAAAATAAAAGCTGTTTTTTTGTTTGTTGTTCCTTTAAGAAATAAATAAATCAGCATTGGGGTTAAAGCCAAAACCATTGAATTTGGAACAGCAAACCACAAGCCCATTACTGCCGGATTGCTTGGAATCATTAAAGAAAACAACCCAAAAAGCAGGCCTGCTAAACTGCTTTTGAATAAATATCTCCCTAAAACAAAAGAAGATAAAGCCATTATTAAGCCAAAAATTATTGGAATAAAAATCAGGTTATTGTCAAGCGAATTCAACAGAAGTGAATTAATTGTTCCTAATAATACTGAAAATCCTGTTTCCCAGTTTAAACCGATTAAAATCTTTTTTTCCTGCACTGTTTCTTTTGCCAGATTTAAATGATCATATTCTTCTGAATGAAATGGCAACGGATAATCAATATGGATTGAATAAACGGCAAACAGCACTGTTATAATCAGGCAGATTACTGCTAATGCATTTTTTTTCATTCAATAAATAAAGTTTCATGTTCCATTTAAACCTTTTCACAGAGTTAATCAAGAATTTATTTATATAAGTTGATTGTATTATGTTTGAGAAACATGAATTTTAATGTAAAACAGTTAATTTCAGCAGTAAAAACTTTTGTTTCCAGAGTTAATTTATTTAATTTTGGATTGTTTGTTATTGGATTTTCTGCTTTAAGCATTTATTTTCCTTTTCCATTAAATGAGATTTTTGTTGCTTTTCTGGCCTTGTTTTTTTCAGGATATCTTTTTTTTACTTTGATAATAAAAAAGCCTGATGTAATTGAACTTTTTGTTTTTTCAGTTATTTTAAGTATGGGATTAATTGTTTTTTCAACTTTTTTGCTTACAGTGGTGTTTAATTTTCCTTTTGATAAATCCACTATTACTTCTGCTGGAGTTTTATCCTGCGTGGTTTTTTTAGGCATTCATTATATTAAAGGTGTTTTGAGTGAATAAAATTCTGTTAATTTCAGTTTTTTTTGTTTTTCTGGCTTCTTTTTCTTTTGCAGTTAAAGCAGATCCTTTTGTTGCTTTTGCCGGAGAAAAAGTTGTGATTGAATTTGATTCAAAAGTCAGTGTTGAAATGGATTATTATTATAACCTGAATTTAGTTGAGAAATGCAAAGAAACTACCTGCCCTTTGTTTGAAAATCATTCTCTAAAGGATTCAGGGAAAAAAAAGTTTGTTTTAGCCACAGATAACTTAAGATCCGGATTTTATGCATTTAAAGTGACTGAAGAGGATTCAGATGAATTTTATTATTCTTCTATAACAATAAGGCCAGATTATAGAATATTTATTATTGCTGCAGTGATTTTGCTTATTTCATTGCTTGTTTTGGTGGAAACAAATGCTGGAAAATAATAAAATAATACAAAGGACAGTTGGATTATATGAAAATGTTTATTCAAGGATAGAGCCGATTTTTTCAGGCAGGTATTTTACTGCATTATTGTTCATAATAATAATTATTTATTTACTTTTTGATTCTTTAAGGTCACATTCTTCTATTGAACAGTTTTATTTAAGCATTCTGGGTTTTGCTGTTTCATTGGTTTTTGTTTTTTTAATGTTTAAATTCAACAGGTTTTTTCCTTTTGTTTCTTTTGGCGCAGTGCTTATCCTGACTTCTTTTTTATGGCAGAGGTTTGATATGATAATTGATTATAACTTGCTTTATTATTTAGGTTTTGCAATTATTTCAGCTTCAATTGTTTTTGCTTTAATAAAACAAAACAACAAATTTTTCTGGATTTCATTTTTTTTGCTGTTTGTCACAACCCTGATTCCTTTAATTACTCCTCAGATTCTGATTGGTGATGAGAGGGTTTTGTTAAGCACTTTAACCAAGCTTGAATCAGGAGAATTCCAGCTATCTGATTTTGGGCAACACAATTATGTCAATGTAAGCTTTGTATATTTTTATTATCTGGTTATTATTGCAAAAATCTTGGGGGTTTCAGTGGCAAACATTTTTTTTATGCTGAAATTCTTTTTTTTGGTTTTGATTTTTCTTTCATTTTATTTGATTTCAACAAGGTTTATTGACCAGAAGCTGACAATTTTTGTTGTTTTGATTGCGTTTTTTCCTATCCAAAACCTTCATTTAGCTCCTCAAATGATTGGCAAATACATTATTTTCATTTTATTTATTTATTTTTATTTAAAGTATTTCAAGCAATTGAATTCAAGGATTATTCTTGTTGTAATAATGCTTTTAATCACTTATATTAACCTGACAACTTTGTATATTTCTCTTGCAGTGTTTGGCTTTTTTGTTTTTGTGTTCTTTTTCAAAAAAACAATTTCAAGAAAAGCATATTTTACTGATTTAGCTATTTTCTTTTTGTTTGTTGTTCTGGTCGGGACTTATTCTTCTTCAATTGATTTATTTAGTTTGGCAGGGGGCTTTTCTGATATTACAGGTTCTCTTGAAGACACAGGAATTAATGTTGTTGCAAAAGAAGAGGATTTAAGTTCAAAAGTTGACCCTTTTGATAAAAAAACTGATTTTGGTTCAGAAAATGAATTAGTTAAAGAAGAAAACTTTTTTGGAATCCCTTTTGTAAGAAGATTTGTGCCTTTTATTAATGATTATGTCAAAGCTTATGGGATTGAAAGGCTTATTTCCAAACTAATTAATTATCTTCTTCTGGCGCTTCTGGTTATTGCCTGTTTTTTTCTTTATCCTGACAAAAGACAAATTTTTGTTTTAAGCCTGGCAATATTTTTCCTTGTGCTTTTTTTGATTCATATCCAGTTTCCTGATGGAGTCCATGCCACTTTAGAACTGACAAGCCTTGTTTTTGCTGTATGTTTTGTATTAATCTTCCATAAAAAGCCGTTTTATTTCATTCTTTTAATCCTTTTGTTTTTTTCAACTTGGAGTGGTCCGCTTTTGTTTGACATTTCACAGCAAGGCGAAGCAAACCATGTTTTTATAGAAGAGTTTTCTTCAAAAAATATTATTGGCAAAAATTTAATTACTGTCACAAGCAAAAAAGCTCTTGGTTCAAATCAATTTAATGCAGGTTCAGGTTTTGTTGTTTCCTGTGTTAATCAGAATCCTTATGATTTTTACCTGAATAGTGTACATTTAAGGTGTGATGATTTTGCAAGGATTGGTTCAATAGGAAAAAAAATCTATGAAAATCCTCATTCAAAAGCTTATATTGTTTATCCAAATGAATTAATTTAGTTGATTTTTTATGGTATATAAAATCTGCATGATTGGAACACAGTATATTGGTGTTCCGACTGATTCCGGAGGAGCAATAGAATATCTTTCATTCAAAATTGCGCAGGGCCTTTCAAAAAAGGGATTTAGCATAACTTATTTTTCTGTTAATCCTGCAATAAAATTTAATTCTGAAAATCTTCTGATTGAAAGGTTTCCTGCAAAAAAAACAAACGCGTTTTTTTTCACTTTATTTGTCTTATTTAAGTCCCTATTCAAAAAATTTGATGCGGTTTATGTTTCAGGTTGTTCAATGATTTTTGCAGGATTAATTCTTGCAAGATTAAAAGGAATTCCTTTGATTTACCATGAATTTAATCATAATCCTTGGATTAAACCAAACAATCCTGTTTATGATTTTCTTGCAAGATTCAGTGTAAATTCATCAGATTATGTTATTGTTGCAAGTGATTTTATTAAAAAAGCAATAACGGATCAGACAAAAGTCAATGGAACAAAACTCAAAAAAATACTTAATTTTATTGACTTAACTGAATTTCCTTTTAAGCCCGCAAAAAAAGAAAATAAAATATTATTTGTCGGGAGATTGGTAAAACATAAAGGAATTGATTTTTTGACTGAATTAATTAAAAAAAGTGATTTTAAGCAATGGGTTTTTGAAGTTATTGCCCCAAAAGCATGCTCTGAAGAAGAAAAGAATTACTTTAAAAAATTAAATTCATTAAGTAAATCCAATGGAAAAAAATTTGTTCTAAAAACTAATCTTTCAAGAAAACAATTGATTGAAGAATTTACTTCTGCTTCAATTCTTTTATTACCTTCTTCTCAGGAAGCTTTTGGAATGGTTTTAACTGAAGCAATGGCCTGTTTTACTCCCTGTGTTGCATTTTCTGCCGGCGGAACAAAAGAAATAATTGACAATAATATAAACGGTTTTCTGGTTGAAATCAATAACAAAAAATTATTTGAAGAAAAGCTGAAAGAATTAATTAATGACAGGGAAAAAAGGGTTTCTTTTGGATTAAAAGCAAGGCAAAAAATTGAAGAAAACTTTTCTTTTGACAAAGCAATAATTGAATTTGAAAACTTTTTTAATGAAATTCTGGTGAAAAAATGAAGTTATTGTTTTTTGCAGAACGCATAAATATTGATTTTTTTAAAGGCGATTCGCTTTTGCTTAAGAGAATGATGCAGGGTCTTGCAGGAAAAGGCAGTGAAATTCATGCAATATGCCATGGTCACTCAGGAAAAGTAAAGGTTTTTCCGCCGGCTGATTTCTGGCTTTACACTAAAGTATTTACTTTTCCGCTGGCTTCTTTTTTTGCTTTCAAAAAGTTCATTTCTTTAATTGAAAAAAATGATTTTGATGCAGTAGTGTTAAAACTGCCTGTCTGCAGTGGTTCAGGATTCTGGTTTGAATTAAATCCGTTAATTAAAGGAAATTTTTATTCTAAAATTTTTAATGAACTGAAAAAAAGAGACATTGCTTTTTTTGTTTTTGTTGAAGGAATAACTGAAAAAGATAATTTTGTTTCTTCTTTAATGGGCTGTTCAAAAGAAACCCAGATTAATTTATTAAAGAAATCAGATGGGGTTATTTCTTTGAGTGAACTGCAGAATAAAATCCTTTTTTCTCTTGGATTGAATAATCCAATGGCTTTTTTTCCTGCGCCGGTTGACACTAAAAAATACTTTCAGGAAAAAATCAGCAATAAACTAAATCTTTCTAAAGAAAAAATTAATTTGCTGTATTTGAGTTCTTCTTGTGACTTAAAGGATTTTCTTCCTTTTTTTAATTTTATTCAGGTTAATAACTGTGTTTTATATGTTATTTCCCCTTTTTCTTCTGCTTTAGATGCATCAATTGGGTTAGATAAAGAAATTAAAAAAAGAAATCTTGAAACTAAAATTGTTTTTCTGACTGGTTTTTCTAATAAAACTCTTTTTGGGTTAATTCCTTTGTTTGATGCAGGGGTTTATTTAAAGAAATTTAATTCTGATTTTGCTGATGCAAGTTATATGATGAAAATTTCTGAATATCTTTCTTGTGGTTTGCCTGTATTGCTTCCTGATATAAAAGGGCCAATAAAACAGGCAGGAAATGCAGGGATTAATTTTGAAAAAACAAAAACTATTTCAAAAAATGAATTAAATAATCTTTCTTTTGAAGCAAGAAACACCGCAGTAAAAAACCTTAATCTGGAAAAAAACATTTGTTTGATTCAGGATTTCATTGAAAAAAACATCAAGGACAAGAAAAGCTTTTATTGACTTTTTATATTAATTATTGAAATGTCAAAGATTCTTATTACAGGCGGAAACGGTTTTATTGGTTCAAGAGTAGCTTCTCTTTTATCAAAATCACATAAAGTAGTTTTATTGGATTTAGTTAAAAATCAGAAATTTGATTCATTAATTTATGACATAACTGACAATAGCTGGATTGACTCAGTTGGAAAATTTGATTATGTTTTTCATTTTGCTTCTGTCGGCTGGGGGAGCTATAAAGCAAGCAATCCTGTAAAATTAATCCACACTGAATTGGCTGGATTATATAATGTGCTGGATTATACACTGAAAAATAATACAAAAAAAATAATTTATTCTTCTTCGGGTTTGTTAAGCGATGAATTCAAAAGAGCTTTTACTTTTTCAGAAATTGATTCAAACCCATTTTTTTCTTACCCTGCAGCAAAATTAATGGGGGAATATTTCCTAAAGGAATTCCATAAAGAAAACAATACAGGATATTCTATTGTAAGGTATTATACTGTTTATGGGGAAAATCAGCATGATGGAATGGCAGTGCCCAGCTTTATCAGGAGCGCGATTGAAGGCAAGCCAATAGTTGTTTATGGTTCAGGAAAACAAAAAAGGGATTTTACTTATGTTGGGGATGCAGCAAAGGCAACTATATTAACTGCTTTTTCCGGAAACACTTTTTCAAAAGCAGTAAATATAGGCACAGGAAAAAACACAACGCTTATTGAAACAGCAAAATTAATAAAAAAATTAACCAAATCAGGTTCAGAAATAATCCATGACAATTTTCCTGAGAATTTAGAGGCATTAGAAACAGAAAGAATGGCTTTTTCTTCTTCTTATTTAAAAGAATTGATTGGCTTTGAATGCAAAACTTCTTTGGAGCAGGGGTTAAAGAAAGTGATTAATTCAATAGAAGAAAATGGGTTGTCTGAATAATGAAAATACTTTATTTAATTAGAGAAGATTTTAATGAAATTGTTTCTCCTGCATACTATGAATTGATTCAGGAACTAAAAAATCAGGGCCATAAAATAACTGTTGCTAATCTTTCAGGGAAATTCCTTGATTTTAAATGCATTAAAATAAAGCAGTTTAAATTCATTGATTATCCTTTTGGCTTTATTAACCGTTATCTGTTCGGCAAAGCAGTTTTTAATTCAGTTAATCCTGAAAAATTTGATTTGGTTCTTTCTTCAATGGCTGAAACTCTTTTTTTTCTTCATAAATGGAAAATTCCTAAAACTGCAGTTATCCACGACAATTTTTCTGAAAGGGCAGAATTCACTCCGTTAATCGGAAATTTTATTTTTAAGGCAGGATTTATTCCTGTTCCAACACAATTAAAGTTTGCTGTGCTGATTGATTCTTTTTTTCAGAAGTATTCAATGAAAAAAGCAGATGGATTAATTTTTTTGAATAAAGAGGAAAAAGAAAAAGAAGAAAAAAACACTAAAGCAAAATGTGTTGTTATTCATAACGGTATTTATCCGGAAAAATTCACTGCAGACAACAGCAGGATAAATGAATTGAAAGAAAAATACGGAAAAAAAATTGTTTTGTTTATGGCAAGAATTGAACTCCAGAAAAATCCTTTCTTGTTTCTTGAGGCAGCAGAAAAATTAAGGGAAAAAAACTGTTTGTTTTTAATGGCAGGCAAAGGACCGCTGCAAAAAAAAGTAATTAATTTTATCAGAGAAAAAAATCTTTCAGATAAAGTTAAGTTTCTTGGATGGGTAAATGAAAAAGAAAAAATTTTATTGCTTAATTCCTGTTCAGTTTATGTTTTGCCTTCTTTGTTTGAGCCGGTTTCTGTTTCAACTCTTGAAGCAATGGCCTGCAAAAAACCTGTTATTGTTTCTGATACCGGAGGATTAAAAGAAATTGTTGATGATTCAACCGGAATAAAAATCAGTTCAGGCAGTTTGGATGAATTAGTTAAGGCAATTAATTTTCTGCTTGATAATCCAAAAAAAGCAGATGAACTTGGATTAAATGGCTTTAATAAGATTAAAAAAGAGTTTTCATGGAAAACTATTGCAGAACAATACAATAATTTTTTTAAAGGGTTAATAAATGAAAAATAAGTCTGTTTCAGAGTTTCAGGGAGAAAGATATTCTGATTTGCCTGTTGATTTACACAACAATGAAAGATTAAGAAAAATTTTTGTTTTGATTAACAAAGAAAAAAGAGGAAAAATACTTGATTTAGGCTGTTTAAAAGGAGAATTTTCTTTTGAATTAAAGAAAAAAGGATGGATTGTTTTTGGCGGGGATATTTCTGTTGCATTAAATCAGGCAGTAAAAAAAGGAATTAAATGTATTAAGTTTGATTTTGAAAAACCTTTTCCTTTCAAAAGCAATTCTTTTGATGTGGTTTTTGCAGGAGAAATAATTGAACATATTTTTGACACTGACTTTTTTGTTTCTGAATTAAACAGAATATTAAAGCCAGATGGTTTATTGTTTATTTCAACTCCAAATACTGCGTGCCTTCCAAACAGGTTTCTTTTGCTAATAGGAAAAAAACCATTTAATCTGGATTATTTTAAAAGTGGCGGGCATATAAGGGCTTATACTTTTTCTTTGCTTGAGAAGCAACTGAAAGAAAACGGATTTAGTATTGAAAAAAGAACATCTGAATTACTGCGATTAAGCGACAAAATAGAATTTTCTTTACTTTACAGAATTGAAAGTATTTTAGCAGACTTTTTTCCAACTTTATCTTTGAGCATTATAATTAAAGCGAGGAAAAAAAAATGAAGGTTTTAATTATTTCCCCTGTTTTTTTCCCTTCTTTAGGGGGAATGGAACAGCATGTAATGAATTTATCAAAGCAATTAAAAACAAAAAAGCATTCAGTTGATATATTAACTTCAAAAATAGGAAATTCATCTGATTATGAAAAAATTAATTCAGTTGATGTATTCAGGATTAATGCAGGAATTAATTCACAGCAGGAACTTTCTTTTAAGGGAAAAAAGCTTGTTATTCCGTTTTTTTTTAAGGCAGCGGAACTTTTCCTGAAAAAAAAATATGATTTGATTCATGTTCATGACCCTTTTTCTTTGATGGCAGTTATTCCATTAAAGCTTTTTAGGGTTCCGATTGTTTTGACTGTGCATGGAAACTGGATTAACTGCATTAAAGGAAGAAGATATTTTAATGAAAAAATTTGTTTTGATTATGAATTAAACAAATGCACTAAATGTATGAAATCAGACAAAACAACAGTGAAATTAAAGCAGAATATTTTAAGATGGATTACAGAGCAATGCAATGCAATTATTGCAGTGAGTTCAGATGTAAAAAATTCAATTAAGCTAAACAAAAAACAGGAAATTTATGTTATTCCAAATGTTGCGTCAGATGCCCCTGAAGCAGACAAAAAAGCGCTGAATGAATTCCCTTTTAATTCTCCCAAGAAAAAGATTTTGTTTATTGGTTCAATGATTAAAGAAAAAGGAGCTGAAATTCTTCTTAAGACTGCTGAAAGTGTTAATGCATTGTTTTTTTTTGTTTATAGTTATTCAGATAAAAATTATTTCAGTGAATTCGATAAACTGATTAAAAAAAAGAATTTAAAGAATGTAATTCTCTTTCATAAAATCCCAAATCAAAAAGTAAGGAACACTTTTATTCCTTTTTCTGATATTATTGTTATTCCTTCTTTGTGGCCTGAGCCCTGTTCTTCTATTGTAACTGAAGCAATGTCATCCAAAAAAGCAGTTATTGCATCTGATTTAGGCGGGTTTACTGATTTAATTAAAGATAAAGAAAATGGTTTGTTGTTTGATGCAGGCAATTACCTTGAATTAAAAGCAAAAATAAATGAATTATTAACTGATAAGAAATTAATGAAAAAGATTTCTGAAAACGGTTTTGTTAAAACAAAAAATGAACTTAACTGGAATAAAATTTCTGATAGAACAATTGATGTTTACAGGGAAGTGTTATTCTGAAAATAGCTTTTTTAACAAAACAGTATCCTTCTAATATTGGGGGAATTGAAAAAGTAATTGATAATCATAAAAAAATCCTTTCTGCTAAAGGCCACGAAATTTTTGTTTTTAATCAAAATGGATTAACCAAAAACCTTTTTGAATTCAGTTCAAAAGGATTTTCTTTGGGATTAAAAACTGCAATTGAATTGCTTAAATTAAAACCTGATATAATTCATTTTCATGGTTTTAGGTCAATAAATTTTTTCCCCTGGTTTTTTGCCAGATTAACTAGAGTTCCTTGTGTAATAACCCCTCATTTTGATTATAATCCTGAATTGTTCAGGGAAAAAGTAAATTTTTTTGTTCATAAACTAATGTCTTTTGACAAAGTTTTTGCAATTACTTTAGGAGAAAAAGATGTTCTTGAATCGCTTGGGTTTAAGAGAATTGAAATAATCCCTAATTCAGTCGATATTAATTTATTTAAGCAGTTGCCTGGAAACAATTTGTTTTTTAGAAAGAAATATGGAATTGCAAAAAAAACTTTTCTAGTGTTATTTTTAGGCAGACTTGCTTCAAATAAGGGAATCCCATACCTATTTGATGCCTTTAAAGGAATAAAAACAGAAGATAAAAAACTTGTTATAGTTGGTAAGGAGAATCCTGCTTTTCCAGACACCAGATATGCATATTTTGGGTCTATTGCAAAGAAAATAGGGGTCTTTGATAAAACAATTTTTACTAAGGAATTAAATGAAAAAGAAGTTGTTGACACTATTAATTCAACGGATGTGCTTGTATTACCTTCAATTAATTCAGAAGCTTTTGGGATTGCTTTAATTGAAGCAATGGCTTGTTCTAAACCGGTTATTGGCTCTTCAATTGGAGGAATAAAAGAAGTAATTGTTGATGGGTTTAATGGCTTTCTTGTTCCTCCAAAAAAATCAGATGAATTAGCTATTGCTTTGGAAATGTTACTGGATGCAAAGCTAAGGGAAAAAATGGGAAATAACGGATTGAAATTAGTAAAAAACAAATATTCTTTGGCTGCAGTATCAGAAACACATGTTAAATTTTACCTTGAATTAATCCATTAAAAAATCCAATGAATTTAACCAAAGAAAACAACAGCAAAGCAGTAAAAGAATAAACCAGAACAAAAACAAAATTATTCTTGTATTTTATTTTATTTTTATTCAATAAAATTTTAGTGGTTCCGGCAAAAGCAGGCAGAAACAAAAAAGCAAATGAAATCAAATCCTTTGAAACAATAAAAGAAACAATACTGAAAATCACTGAAATAAATAAAATCCAGTAAAAACCAAAAATAAATTTCAGGTTGTCAGACAATTTTAATAAATTAAACGGATTAGCCAAAAAAGAGAAATTTTTTTTAAACAAAACCGCATCAAAAAAAGAATAATTAAAATTTGACTTGATTCTTTCATTCAGAGAATAACTTCTGTGAAAACTTTCTGCATCAGATTTAACAAGTTGTTTTTTTAAAAAAAAAGCTCTTAAAAAAAATTCAGGATCTTCACAATACTTCATTTTTTCATTAAATCCATTAAATTCAAGAAAATCCTTTTTATTTAAAGCAATATTATAACCCTGAAAAGAAGAACTGCCGACAACAAAAGCAAAAAAGTCAGAAGATAAAGAACCATTTAATTCAACTGAATATTTTCCGCTTACACAAAAAACATTTTCTTTTAATAAAGCAAGCATTTTCTCAAGCCAGTTTTTTTCAACCACAACATCTGAATCCAAAAAAACAATTGTTTCGCCTAAAGCTTTTTTTGCTCCAAAGTTCCTGCTTGCACTTATGCCTGAATTATTTCTGTTAAATAGTTTTATTGTTGTGTTTTTTACCGCAATTTTTTCAAGTATTTTTTGGGTTAAATCAGTTGAGCCATCATTAACAACAATTATTTCTGCTGGTTTAATGCTTTGATTCAACAGTGAATTAATTGTTTTTTCAATGGTTTTTTCTGCGTTAAAAGCCGGAATAATAATACTTGAATTCATTTATTTTCACTTAAAATTTCTTCAATTTTTTTTCCTATTTTGTTCCATTCAGTTTTTTCTGCATTAATTCTTCCTTTTTCTGAAAGTTTTTTGTAAAGTTTTTTTGAAGAAAAGATTTTGATTACTGCATCAGAAATTTCTTTTGGATTTTCCGGATTAACAATTAAAGCTGACTCCCTAAGAAGGTCAATTGACCCAATGCTTTTAGGGATTACAATTGGTTTATTCATTGCAATTGCTTCTATATTAATTATTCCAATTGGCTCATAAGTTGAAGGACTAACTATTAAATCACTTAATTCAATCAATTCAGGCATTGAATCCTGCTCAATATAACCAATAAATTTAATGAATTCACTGACATTATTTTTTTTTATTTCTTTTTGAATAACTTTTTTATAATTCTCACTTGTGTTTTTTCCGGCAATTAACAAAATCAATTCAGGGAATTTTTTTGTTATTTCAGTTAATGCCTTAATTAAATAAATTATTCCTTTTTGCGGAACTAATCTGCCGGCAAACAACAAAACTTTTTTGTTATTTAATTTTAATTTATTTCTTAGTTTTTCTGCTTTTTTCAACACGTCTTTGCTTTTAATGAATTTTTTTAAATCAACTCCGTCCCCAACAATACTTATTTTTTCTTCAGCAATCCCATAAAAAGAAATTATTTCTTGTTTTATAGTTTTTGAAGCAGTAATAATTCTTTTTGCATTTTGACAGCAGTTCTTGTCCATTTCAATCATTAAAGGAATAATCATTTTTCTTCCAAGCTCTGTTTTTAATGAAGCTTTTGGCCTGTTTAATGAATTGCCTTTGACTGTTCCCCTTGCATGATAAATTAAAGGAATGCTTATTTTGGTGAAATCAATTAAACCAAGAGAATAATCCTGTGCATAAATTACATCAAACCCAGTTGGTTGTAATACTTTTTGCTTGAGGTTAAAAGCAAAAGAAAGAATATCAACTCCTTTTAAGTCAGTTGAATTAATTCTTTCAATTATCAGATTTTTTTTGTTACTAAATTCTTGTTTTTCTCCATGCAAAACAGTTATTTTGTGTCCTTTTTCAGCTAAATATTCAGCTAACTTTCTTGCACATAATCCTTGCCCAAAACTCTTTTCATAAAACATTGAAGTAATCAAAATATTCATTTAATTACACCTTTTAGCATTCCAAAACCATAACCAAAAAACCAAGAAACAAGAAAAAAGAAATAATTTAATGAAAACCTTTTGAATTTAATTACTGCAATAAAAGAAATCAGGAATAGAGAAAAAAATAATAAAATTAAATAATAAATAAAAAAACTTAATTCATTTATTATTAATCCATAAAAAAGCAGTGCAACTGCCAGAATAATTGACAATGCAGGAATCAGCCTGAATAATTCAGCCATTTCATAATGCAATTTTATTGCCTGCATTCTTCCTAACCCAAACCAAAAAGCCTGATTAAAAATCTTTTTTATAGAATCCTTTCTGTGATGAAAAACAACTGCTTTTGGATTAAACTTAATTTTTTTTCCTGCTTTTCTTATTCGATAATCTAATTCAGGGTCTTCATTACTTGAAAGCTTTTCATTAAATCCATTCATTTGCAGTAAAGTTTCTTTCCTGTACATTGAATTGCAAGAAGGATTATGTTTTACTTCAATTATTTTATCTGATTTCTTTACATAACTTGATCCAATCCCTGAAATCAATTCAAGCAGTTCACCAAAAACTTTTTCTTTTTCATTTGAGTTTTTAGGAGTTAAATTAGGCCCACCAACAGAAACGGTTTTTTCATCAACAAAACCTTTAAGCAGTTCTTTTAGCCAGTTTTTTTGTGCAATACAATCAGAATCAATAAAAGCAATTAATTCCCCTAAAGCAAATTTAATTCCTTTATTTCTTGCTTTGCTTATTCCATTATGCTCTTTTAATTCAATTAAATTAATGTTGTGTTTTTTTTGCAACTCTTTTATCTTTTCTTTTGTTGAGTCCGTGGAATAATCATCCACTATAATTAATTCAAAATCCCTGAATTCCTGCTGCATTACTGACTCAATGCAATGAGTGATAAATTTTTCTGAATTTCTTTCACATACAACAACCGAGATTTTTGGTTTCATCTAATCATATTTCGGCATATCTTCTTTAATTTATTGGCTTTGAATATTTTTTTATGATTAAAGAAATGCAGTTTGATTCTGATTCAAAAGCATCAAAATGGTATAATAAAAGATTTTCTGATTATGGAGTCTTTGAAACAAGCAAACAATACAATTCTTTAATGCTTAACTGGCTTGGCATAAAAAACAAAACAAATGCAAAGCTTTTGGATGTCGGCTGTGGGGGAGGATTTTTTTTAAAACAAGCAGAAAAATTCCTTGACTGTGTTGGAATTGATTTCAGCAGGGAAGCTTTAATTCAGGCAAAAAAAAATTGTAATTCAAAACTTGTTCTTGCTTCAGCTTCATTGCTTCCATTCAAAAACAATTCATTTGATTTTATTGTTTGTCTTGGAAGCTTAGAGCATTTTATTGATATGGATAAATCCCTGAAAGAAATGAACAGAGTATTGAAAAAAAATGGGAAAATAAATATTTATGTTCCTAACTCTGAATTCATTTTATTCAAAATAAAAAAAGCAACTTATCATCAGCCAAATGAAAGACTTGCTTCTTTAGATGAATGGAAAAAACTGATTTCAGGATACTTTGAAATAAACAAAGTGCACAAGCACACAAACAACCCAATAGGAAAATTACTGCCAAAAAAATACACTTATAGTTTTTCTTTTATCTGCTCTAAGAACTAATAACCCTGAACTTCCATTCTTCTCCAGGCAATCTTGAAAACATAAACTGCTATTATAGGCATTAATAAAGCAAAAACCCAGACATAAATAAAACTATCTAAATTAAATATTCCATTTATCCATAAATCTCTTGCAAAATTAACTGCATGATAAACAGGATTTATTTCCACGATAAACCTGATGCTTTCAGGAATAATTTCTATTGGATAAGCAAAACAACTCAATAAAGCCCAGCCGGCAAAAAAATACCTGAATACAGGATCAAAGTTTTCTGAAAATAAAGTTAATGCTCCATAAATTAATCCTATCCCCAAGCAAAACAGCAAAAGTAAAAGTATTATTAATACAACCAAAAAAATGTTAAGGATTGAAGCAAAACTGAAAGCAGAAGCAATTAAAATAAAAATCAGAAGCAATGGCAGCAGATTCAATGCAACATTTATTCCAAAAGCAATTATTAATGAAAGATAATTTATCGGCGCAAGAAAAAGGGTTTCAATTGTCTGCCAGTATTTTTCTTCCCTGAACCTAAAGGCAAAAGCATTTATGCCATTATAGAAAAAAGCCTGTGCAATAACACCAAAAACAAGAAAAGTAACATAATTATCTAAATTTATTCCTGCAAAGCCTTCTGCGCCGCCATAATGCAAAAAACCATAATAAATAATAAATAAAGGAATAATAGAAAGAACAGGATTAATAAAAGTGTTCAGCAGATAAGCTGTTTTGAACCTGATGCTTAACTTGAATTCCTTTTTTGTTATTGCAATTATTTCATTTAAATCTATTATCATATAACTACCCTAATTCAACAAATTTTTTCATTACTTCATCAAAATTCTCTTTAGTTACTAACTTAATTATTTTTCCCTCACTAATCAATGCAATTCTGTCGCATAATTCTCTTGATTCTTTTTCATAATGCGTGGTCAAAATAACTGTTTTGTTCATCTGCCTGATGTAATCCCTTATTTTTGCGGATATATTAATGTCAAGCCCTAAAGTTGGTTCATCCAGAATAACTATTTCAGGGTCATGAATTAATGCCCTTGCCAGAGCAAGCTTTGATTTTGTTCCAAGAGAATAATTTTCAACATAGTCATGCAAATAATCTGTAAATTCAAGCAGTTCACTTAATTCTTTTATCCTGCTCTCGAAGTCCTTTATTTTATACAATCTTGCAAAATATTTGAGATTGTCATAGCCTGTCATTCTGTAATAAATCATTTCAGTACCAAGCATCAAGCCGATAATCCTTTTTTGTTCTTCAATATTTTTTCCTTTGATTTTTATTTCTCCTGAAGTAGCAAAAAGAATTCCGGTGATTAACTTAATTAAAGTGGTTTTTCCTGCTCCATTTGGACCCAATAAACCGATTGTTTCTCCTTTGAATATATCTAAATCCAGTTTATCAACAGCAATAACTGTTTTATGCTTTGGAAAAAAAAATTCAGTTAAATTCCTTGGATTTAAGCTTGTCCTGAATTCTTTTCTTAAATTTCTTATTTCAATAATCTTTTCAGGCATTTAATACTAACCTTTTTATTTAACTAATCATTATAGTATTCTTATTTATTAAAATATTGCGTTGATTGCATGAAAATATCAATAATAATCCCTGCATTTAATGAAGAAAAAGCAATTGAATCAACAATAAAACAGTCACTTGAAGAAAAACAGAAAATAATGCAGGAAACCCCAGTAAAAGAAGTTGAAATAATTGTTGTTAATGATGCATCAACAGATTCAACAAAAGAATTGCTAAAAAGATTTATTCCAGAAATAAGAATTATTTCACACACAAAAAATAAAGGGTATGGAGCAGCAATAAAAACAGGAATAAACAATTCAGATTCAGATTTAATTGCATTTTATGACGCAGACGGAACCTATCCAATAAACAAAACAAAAGATTTAATTCAAAATATGCTTTCCAGCAATGCAGATATAGTTATTGGGGCAAGATTAGGCAAAGGAACAAAAATGCCTGCCCAAAGACTATTAGGAAACAAATTATTTGTTTTATTACTGAATTATTTCGGGGGAAGCCATGTAAAAGACACTGCATCAGGAATGAGAATATTTAAAAGAAAATTAGCTGTTGAATCATTTGAATCCCTTCCAAACAATTTATCTTTTACTCCTGCAATGACTACTTTAGCAGTGCATAAAAAATGGAAAACAATTTTTGTTCCGATAAAATACGCTGAAAGGACAGGAAACTCAAAACTAAACAGCATAACTCAGGGATTTAGTTTTCTTTTTTCAATTCTGGAAGTGGTAAAACTTCATAACCCTTTAAAATTATTTGGCTCAATCGGCACAGTGTTTATTCTGCTTGGAACAATCTTATTTTATCCCATTCTTTTTGAAGGAATAAATTTTCTTGATTTTGGGTTAAGAAGAACCTTTTTAATTTCTTCATTAATATTAGTGGGAATTTCATTAATCTTTTTTGGTTTCCTTTCTAACTTTGTAGTAAAACTATTTTACAAAAAACTTGACACTGCAATAGTGTATAAATGGGCCTATGACAGGTTTTTTTTAACAAGATACAATATAATAGGCGTTTTTCTTTTTGTGTTAGGATTTGCATTAATTCTGCTGAATTTAAACCCAAACCATTTGTCGGTTTCCTTAGTGGGAATTGCCTGCTTATTTATCGGAATCCAGTTAATTGCCAGTTCAGTGTTAATAAAAACAATAAAAGAATTATATGAAGAAAAGGTAAACAAATGAACATTACATTTATTAGCACTGGTTCAAGATATGAAGAAAAGGTAAGCAAATGAACATCACTTTTATCAGCACCGGCTCAAGAATAGATTATTTTCCTCCTGTTCAGGGTGGAATAGAAATACTGGAATATGATTTAATCAAAGAACTAAAAAAAAGAGGAAATAAAATTCAGTTATTCTGCTCAAAATCTTCAGTTGAAAATTCAGTTGAAATCGGCTCGCCAAAAATTTCTTTTGACAAAATACATAATTTTCTTTCAATGTATAATTGTTATTCAAAAAAAAAATTGGTGCAGGGAGAAATCTTACATTGCCATTATCCATTAACTGCTTTTCCTTTTCTGGATTCAAAACCATTAGTGTATTCAGAACACAACTGGTATAATTTACCAGAAGCAAAATACCATAAAACTATTTTTACACCAATGTTTGATTTCTTTCAAAACAAAGTTTATGAAAAAGCAGACAGAATAATTGCATTAAGTTCTGAAATACAAAAAATAATTCAGGAAAAAATTCCAAAACAAAAAGACAAAGTAGTGTTTATCCCAAATTTTACTGACTCTGCAGTTTTTATTCCTGAAAAAAAACAATCAAACAAAATAATTTTTGCCGGAAGATTAGATAAAGAAAAAGGATTAAATTTATTAATTGAAGTTTTAGGTGAATTAAAAAACAATTTTGATTTTGAATTAATTATTTTAGGTAATGGTCCACTAAAAAATGAACTTGAATTACAGGCAAAAAAAACAGGAATTAAATTTGAGTTCTTAGGTTTTGTGCATCATAATAAACTTCATGATTATTTTTCTTCATCATCAATATTTGTTTTGCCTTCCTACTTTGAAGTAATGCCAGTAGTTGTTTTAGAAGCAATGTCTTCTGGTTGTGCAGTAATTGCTTCAGATGCATTTGGCATAAATGATCAGATTGGTTCAGGGGAAGGATTGATTTTCAGAAAAGGAAATAAAAAAGAATTAAGAGAAAAACTTATTCAGCTTCTTTCTTCTTCTTCACTGACTGCTTCTCTTGGAAAAAAAGCAAGGCAAAAAGTATTAAATGAATTTGATGTTAAAGTTATTGCAGAAAAAACAGAAAAATTGTATAAAAAAGTTTTAGAGGAAAAAAAATGACTGAAGAATTATCAAAAGAACTGCTTGAAGTAATTGCCTGCCCTGACTGCCATTCAGAACTAACCTACGACAAAAAAGCAGGAAAGCTCTTATGCAAAAAATGCAGCAAAGAATTCAGAATAGAAAACGGAATCCCAAATATGCTGTCAGGCGAATGAACGCAGGGCGGCACTATTTTTAAATATTGCTTTGCATTACATTGTATAACATGGAAAATATTTGTTTAAGGCTTGATTCTTCTCTTTCAAAGCAGATTGATAAAGACATGAAAGAATTCAGGTATTCAACCAAAACTGAGTTTATCAGGGAAGCAATCAGAAGCAAACTAAATGAATTAGAGGAAGAAAGAAACAGAAGAAAAGGATGGAAAGCACTGACTGCAGCAAGAGGCACTTTCAAAGGCAAAGGAAAAACTAAAACTGATGAAGAATGGCTTAAGTGGCGCGCTGAAAATAGCAAAAAGTTTGCAGAAGAATTAGCAAAAAAATACGGATGGAAAAATTAAAAGATTTCTTCCGGCAAAGAACATTCTGTAATTTTAATTTCTTTAAAATGTCTGTCTCTTGTTATAAGAATTGCTTTGTTGTCTCTCGCAATAACTGAATGCAAAATATCAAAAAAAGGAAATTTTTTGTCAGTGTTTTCCCAGAAATCAAATGATTCTTTGGCTTGATTTTCTGAAAAGCTAATTTCTATAATCAGATTCTTGAAGCTTGAAAAAACTTGATTTAATCTTTCTTCAGAATAATAATCAAATAATTCTTTTTTTACAGCATTTGAAACAATTATAAAAAAACCTTTATTTTCACAATATTTAAGGAACTGAAATGCAAATTCTCCTAAAGGTTTTAAGTTGTCTTTTCTGTCCTCAAAATAATCCCGCCAGATACAAGTGTCAACATAGAATTTCTTTTTCATTAAAGAAAACAAAATTAAAGCAAATAAAAATCTTGAGCTTCGTTGATTGACTTAAAAACTACAAACAGCTTTTAATTAATCCCTTAAAGCAGGGGCTTGGTTTTAACGGTCTTGAAGTAAACTCCGGATGAAATTGAGTTCCTAAAAAGAATTTGTGTTTTGGCAGTTCAATTATCTGCATTATGTCCACTTTAGGCGCTTTTCCAGAAAACACCATTCCATTTTCCTCAAATTCCTTAATGAATTCAGGATTGCATTCATATCTATGCCTAAACCTTTCTCTTATTTTTGTTTTACCATATAATTCAAATGCTTTAGTTCCTTTTTTGACTTCAATATCAAATCCGCCTAAACGGTTATTTCCTCCTAAACCCTCAATTTTTCTTTGTTCAGGAAGCAGGCACACAACAGAAAATTCTGTTTTGAATTCAATTTCACTTGAATTTGCATTTCTTTTTCCTAATACATTTCTTGCAAATTCCACTAAAGCCATCTGCAATCCATAACAGATTCCAAGAAAAGGAATGTTTTTTTCCCTGCAGTATTTAATGCATTCAACTTTTCCTTCTGCTCCTCTTTTTCCATAACCACCAGGAACAATCAATCCATTAATTCCCTTCATTACTTCATTCACTTTCTTTTTTCCTGTTTCAATTTCAGTTGCTTCAATCCATTTAACTTCAATTTTAACATTAAATTCTGCTTCACAATGCTCTAATGCTTTTATTATGCTGATATAAGAATCTTTTAATCCAGTGTATTTTCCTGCAATGCCAATAGTAATTGTTTTCTTTGGGTTTTTTACTGTCATTGCTTCAGTCCATTTCTCTAAACTTTTGTTGTTCTCTAATTTTTTTTCATCTATTTTAAGTGTTTCAAATATTGCTTTATCTAATCCTTCTTCTTTTAACATTAAAGGAATCCTATAAAATTCTTTTGAATCATGTAATCCAATTACCCTATTCATTGGAACATTAGAGAATACACTGATTTTTTCTCTTATAGTGTCATGCACAGGGTTTTCGCTCCTGCAGATTACAATATCTGGCATTAAGCCCATTTCAATCATTTTCTTTATTCCTAATTGTGCTGCCTTGCTTTTTTGTTCCCCTAAAGTTTTTGGTTCAAAAATATAAGTCAAATTAATAAAACAAACATTTTCTTCTCCTTCTTCATATCTTAACTGTCTTGCGGCCTCCAGCAAATACATGTTTTCATAATCCCCAACAGTGCCTCCAATTTCAATCAAAACAACATCTGCACCAGAATCAGTTGCTAACTTCCTGAAATATTTTTTTGTTTCTCCTGTCACATGAGGAATAAACTGGACATCTCTTCCTAAATATTTTCCTGCTCTTTCTTTTTCCAGTATTTCAGTTAAAATTTTTCCTGTAGTTAAATAATTTTCTTTGGTTAAATTTCCATCAATAAACCTTTCATATGAACCTAAATCCATGTCTGTTTCAGTCCCATCATCTAAAACAAATACTTCGCCGTGCCTGAAAGGATTTAATGTTCCTGCATCAACATTATAATATGCTTCTGCTTTCATTGGGGAAACTTTTAATCCTCTTTCTTCCAGCAATTTTGCTATTGAACTTGTTACTGTCCCTTTTCCTATTCCGCTGATTACTGAACCAGTAATAAAAACATATTTTGTTTTTCCTTTTCTGTAACCATCAGGAACAGGACTGAAGAATTCTGATTCAACAGATTTTTTTCCAAGTTCACTTAACTGCTTTTCCCCCATATTTTCTTTCCCCTGATTTAACCTAAATATTAAATAAACTACTGTATTTAAGTGTTTCTTCAGACAATTATTTAGTTAATCATTTTTACCATAATTTTTTCAAAAGTTTTAGCAAAATATTTGGTTTTTTTATTTTTAGTCTGAATAATCTATTGCAATTTTATAGTTTGTTATTCTGTTGTTTTCATTTGGATGAACCACAATAAAAGAAATGGATTTTTCATCGTCTGGCTTTAGTCCTTCACCGTCTTTTAATACTACGTCATCTCCTATTGCAAGAACATGCCCTTGAGAATCAAAAAACAATGCATTAACCCAGTAACTTGGAGCCTGCTCTGTTCCAGTGTTTTGCACTATTGCCCCCAGCTTATAATATGAACCAGTATCATTTACTTCTTCATCTTTTATTTCAAATTCAGTAAAAGGTTCTGATTCATCAACCATAAAGCTTCCTGCTTTTACTTCAAATTCCTCTAATTTGTATTCGTCTGAAGGGCCAAGAGTTTGATTAAACCCACCTTTTTCTCCAGGCGCTAATCTTGCAGGATGAACAATTACATCATCATAAACTTTTTTTTCTCCTGTAATTGTGGTAACAGTTACCTCTGCTCTTACATGCTTTAATGCAGTGTTTCCTGTGTTTTCAACAACGCCAGTAATATGATAATAATCTGAACTGCTGATAAAATAAAATCCGTTTGAAACCGTAATTTCTGAAACTTCTTTTATTTCATCATTATTTACAACATCATTTTGATTATTTTTTATTTCTGTGTTTGCATTTTTTTCAGTGCATCCTGCAACTAAAAGCAGAACCAATATAACCAACAAAACAATTAATTTCTTCATTTTATCACCAGATTCATTTAAAGTTAAGTTTATTACTGTTTTTTTATTATATAATTGTTTCTGTTGATGGGGCCGTAGTCTAGTCTGGTTAGGATCCGGCGTTCGGAACGCCGTGGCTCGAGTTCAAATCTCGGCGGTCCCATAAAATATTTACTTTTTTAACAAGATGATTTCGTCATTTAGCGAATTAAAAAGAATTTAATGCTTTTTCTTTTTCTTCTTTTTATGAAAAGAGTTTATCTGGATTCAAATGTGTTTATTTCTTTTATTAATCAGGAAATTGGAAGCGATTTCAGGGCGTTATATATTGAAGCAGAATCATTCTTCAAAAGAGCAGAAAAGAAAAATTGCACAATAGTTTTGTCTCAACTTTTTTTTGATGAAATTGAAAAACGCTGTTTTTTAGATAAAGAAAAAATAATAGAAAAATTAAAAGAGTTTGGATTAAAAATAGAAATAAGTGAATTAAAAAACGAAATTTCAATAAGAAAATTTCTTGTAAAAGGAATTCATTCAAGCGATGCAGTTCATTCTGCCATTGCTATAAAAGAAAAATGTGATTGTCTTGTTACTTTTAATATAAAAGATTTTGAAAAGATTTTAGACAAAATAACTGTGCTTTTGCCGTCAGACTTTTATTAAGTGTTTGTTTTTTTCAATATACTTTCTTGCAATTTCATCTTTTTCTTTCTTTGAAAGCAATCCACCTTTATATCCTCTTTGTTTAGCCAGCGCAGCCAGTTCTTTTCCTGCCTCATGAATTTTTAATAAATCTTTATCATGCTTAATAAGCTCTTCATAATTCTTCCTTATTGCATCCTTCAAAAACTCGCTTCTAGAAGAATATAATCCAGTAGAATCAATCAAAGCATCAATTGACTTAACAAAGCGTTCGTCCACTGCAACAGTCACCATCTTCACAAAACCACCCTTAATAACATATTATTAATATATTAATAAAGCTATTTAAAGGTTTTTGTTAAGACTTTAAAAGGCATTTAAAGACCTAATTCTTTTTTTATCTGTTTTGAAGAATAAACTCTGCCTTTTCGAATGTCTTCTTCAGCTTCCTTAAAATCTCTTAAAGTTTCTTCACTTAATTCCATTTCTGATTCATTCATTTCCAGTTCTTTCAGTTTCCCGAAAAAATAAGTTTTGTCTGCAATAATCCATACTTTGAATTCACTTAAATCCTGATGCAAAAAAGGGCTTAATGGTTTCTCAGTCAAGACATCAGTTCCTTCTGCACTGGAAATAAAAGAAGGTATTACAATCAAATTCTTTTTTCCATATTTTCCTTTTAAAAAGCACTTGAATTTTTCTGTTTTGATTCCTTCCTTTAAAGTTACTGCAGGATGCTCATGGCCTATAACAATTGTTTTTGCTGAACTGAATTTTTTATCGACCAGAACCTTGTCACCGTGCAGGAACAGAATCTTTTCTTTTTCAAGAAAAAAAGAATTCTGTAATTTCAGGTTTTTCCATTTGGCTATTGGCCCAAGAATATTATCGTGGTTTCCTTTCAACAAAATAATTTCTTTGCAGTTTTCATTCAAAAAAGAAAGCAGGTTAGTGACTTCATTCCATTCCTGCTGGGAAATTAATCCAAACTCGTGCTTTAAGTCCCCTAAAATAATTATTTTATCAAGTTTTTTTGTTTTACTGAATATTTTTTTTAATGCTTTCACTGAATCCTGAAAATTAAATTTTGGAATCATTGTTCCCTGCTTAATCAACTGCTCTTCACAACCCAAATGCAGGTCAGTAAAAACAAGAATTTTTTCTTTTGGAAAAAACAAAGACAAACCAATAATTTCTGCTTTCTCAAGAATTTTTTTTGATTTCATTTTTTCACAACAAATTTTTGTTTTACTTTCTTCTTACAAATAAAACAAACGTGGGATAAGTACCTGAAAAATTAACTAATGGAGAAAATAGTTTGGGCTTGCCAAATCGTGCTTCAAAACCCCTTTTTTGGAATGCCTTAACCACCCCTGTCATAAATCTTTTGTCTACAATAGTTCCCCCGCCTAATCCTGCCATTAATATTCCTCCCTTTTTTAGGGAATAAGCTAATTTCAGTAAATGGTTCTTTTGAACTTTAGGGTAAGCGTAATCAATTGAACCAAATTCAGAAATTATTGCATCAACAGGTTTTTTAGGCAAATGTTTTTCTGCAGGCCCTTCAACTAATCTCCATAAAACTGTTCCAACTTTTGCTTTTGCTTCCGGAGAAGGTTCTAAAGAAAACCCGATTATTCTTGAAGAAATTTTTAGCTTGTTTAATTTGCTTTTAAGTTCTGTGGAAAATCTCGCTTTTTCGCCAATTCCATCATGTATTATTGTTAAAGGTGTTCCCTCTTTTCTTGGAATAACCCTTAAAGCATCAACAATGCTTTTTCCTAAAATGGCTTTAAAACTTCTGTTATAAATTCTATAACCTCTGTTTGCCTCCCAAGAGTTAATGATGTTTCCTCCTCTTTCCCTAATCAAAAGATGAATTTTATGGTCATCAAAAAGAATCCTTGCTGAAGCTCTATCCAGTTTTTCCAGAGCCTTAAAGTGATGGTATTCAGGGGTATCATGGCTAATTGGATTTCTTTTTATTGGTCTTTTTCCTTTAGCCATTACTATCAATTAAATTATATTTTTAGTTCTTTATAACTATTTCTCTTTAATCCTTTCCTGAATTTGTTTGTGCAAACGCTTGATGAATTCAATTTTGTCTTCCATTTTCATTACATCCATTCTTCCCTGCAAAAATAAATTGAATGCAAAAGGAGAAGGAATATCAGAAAAAACAATTTTTGTCTGGATTAATCCTTAGTCAATTCCCTGCAAAACTTTTTCTGCATTATTAATATCCATTAAATCTTCTAAAACTTCCCTTCTTGCTTCATTTAAAATAGGAAAATTATTGTCTATTCTTCTTACAGCAGAAATTAATAACCTTGAAGCCATCTGCTGCCTTCCTGCAGTTTTTTGCCTTCCTTTATATGAACGCAATATCATTAAGCTTCTTACAGCGCAGTGCCTGAATCTCCTGTTCAGAATTTCTGTTTTTTCAATAGCAAAAACTAAAATTTTTCTTAATTCAGCTGAAGTAACTAATTTCAGGGTTTTTTCCAAAGGAAGTTTAGTATTAACACTTAACACAAAACCATTATCAGTAACTGTAAGCTCAATGTCTTTATGGATTAATTTGCTTAAAGCAAAAGCATAAGCCCTGCTTAAAGCATCATTAACT